>Ga0123357_10005016_pt1 | contig 15742 bp, 11 predicted proteins | sample TergutEmb28metaG_FD_89873 | JGI IMG/M metagenome (GOLD analysis project Ga0123357, IMG submission 89873) | Embiratermes neotenicus P4 segment gut microbial communities from Petit-Saut dam, French Guiana - Emb289 P4 | ecosystem: Host-associated > Arthropoda: Insects > Digestive system > Gut ... | reverse complement strand
ACGCGCCACATGCCCAGCCCATCTCATTCTTCTCGATTTTATCATCCGCACAATATTGGGTGAGGAGTACAAGTCATTTAGCTCCTCGTTATGCAATCTCCTCCATTCCCCCGTTACCTCGTCAGTCCTAGGTCCAAATATTTTCCTCAACACCCTGTCCTCAAACACCCTCAGCTTCCTTTCCTCCCGCAGTGTCAACGACCAAGTTTCACACCCATACAAAACAACAGACAAAATTACTTATACCTTCATTTTATTTTCACAGACTTATGGGCCTCATATGAATATGGAAGTATACTGTATATGGTCGTTACATGTTCATGCTGCAGCAACTCACATTCACTTTTCACTTAGGCCCTTTCGGGTGATGGCAGCGTTCGCCGCTATTTCAATTTTCCGGGACTGGGGATCCAAGAGTTTTTACTTTAACAAGTTACACCGGAAGTTATGTTCTTACTCGCCATTATCGAAGGAGATGCCGAAAATATTTTCTTTCGATTTGAAGACATGCTAGTTTATTGATTTCAAACTTTCGCCGTGTTCTGAATATTGTATGCTTTCTTCTGGGTAATTCCCCGGCGTCTGAATTGTATATGCCGACGTTTCGGAACACTCTGTTCCATCTTCATAGGCAGGTAGGTACCTACCTGCCTATGAAGACGGAACAGAGTGTTCCGAAACGTCTGCATATAACATTCAGACACCGGGGAATTACCCAGAAGAATGCATGCAACATACTAGATTCTTTTTGTTAGCGAGCTGACCGGAGGTAAGTAGTCACAAGTGTAAGATAAAATAACGTCTATATAGGTCTGCGTAAACAAAGTGACACAGATGGAACAGCGGTCTTCCGAGAAGCCATATCTATGATAACACACCGCAAATCAGGTAGAAGTTGAGAACCACTGCAAAGTTGTTAATTTTGCGAAATGGTAGGCATAATATTTACCTCTTTTATTATTCCTAAATTACATTCGGTATATCAAAAGAATATAAGTATCATTTGCGCGCAGCTAAAAAAAGTAAGAAAATGTGATTTTATTATGAACCAATGCCGACCGTTTCTTTTTGCCCAAATTTTCTTGAATATTCAAGTCTTACAGGATGTTACCATTTGTCGTCTGGTAAAACTTTCAGACCTTTGAGGTGGCTTAGTGCCTATATCTTCAGATTTATGCAGTATAACAATGCATAGACCTTAAAGGCGGAGGCAGTAAAATTCTCCGAAACGTCAGTTAACAATTTACCAGTCGATACAGCATAACATCCCAAAAGACTTCAACTTTTTTCAACTGTTCTGTATAAATCTCATACATCGTTCATATATACTTTTCATTGTGTACGTGTTCTTCTACGTGTAGTTTACGCAAAACGCATACTTTTACTGATATCAATGCAATGTCCAATCCCTCCGCTTGGATAAGTTCAGGACATGAACTTTCGATAACTAGGTAGTCATAAAGCTTCAATATATGCATGACATTTTCACCTCTGTTAGTTGTAACAGGAGTTCAACAATTTATGCTGCCTAAATTCTTTAAGTTAACGTAACTCCACGGAGCAGAGTCCTTTCTGAGAAGCTAATAATTCCGCGGCTAGGTAAGTAATTCTCCGCATTTTATGGAACCTGAAAGTTCATTATTGCATTCATAAGCGCCCACCACTTTTTCCTATCCTGATCCAGATCAATCCAGTCCATGCCGCCCTCCATCCCACGTCTTGAAGATCCATTTTAATATTATATTCCCCTCTAGGCCTGGGTTTTCCAAGTGGTCTCTTTCCATCAGGTCTCCCCAAGAAGAACCTATACGCACCTCTCCTGTCTCCCAAAGTGTCACACGCCCCGCCCTTCTCGTTCTTCTTGATTTGATCACCCGAATAATGTTTGGTGAGGAATTCAGATCATGAAACTCTTCTCGACTCCTCTGCTACCTCGTCCCTCTTAAGCCCAAGTTCTTCCTCAGCACCCTACTGTCGAACGCCCTGAGCCCATTTTTCTCCCTCGGTGTAACAGACCACAAACATACAAAGCAAAAGGCAAAATTATAGTTCCGTGTGTCTTAGTCTTCATACTTATTTTTGGATAGCAAATGGTAAAACTGAAGATTTTACACCAAATTATGGCAAGCATTCCTTGAATTCGATCTGCTATTAATTTCTTCGTGAACGGTATTTTGATTTCTTAAGTTTGTTCCCAAACATTGAATTGTTTCACTCTTTCAGAGGTTGTATTACCAATCTTTATGTTGTGATTCTGTTCTGAATTCTGAATTCTGATTTCTAGACACGGCCATATGCTCAGTTTTCTCAGCATTTACTTCTAGACTTGGCTCCCTACTAGCGACCACTAAGGCTTCTGTGTTTTTCTTTATAGTATGTATGATTTCACCCAGTGTATTAATATCATCACCATAAACCCAGAAGCTTATGTGTACGATTTAATTTCAGGTCCTCCAGGTTTTCCTAGACTCCCCTAACGCCTTTTTGTCAAGGAAATTTAAATAGAAATTGCAATAAGTCATGTTCTTATTCCACACCAGAGCCTACTTAATAGAAATGGTGTCGGACAAATGTTTACCTACCCAAACTATGAGATAGGTTACATTTGCGCATCTTGTTTACCTTACTAGTTTCAGTGGGATACCGACCTCAGTGAGAATATTATAGACCTTCTTCCTAACTGAATCGTAGACTTTCTTGAAGCCCATAAATAGTTTATGCACTAAGTCATTGTTTTCCAATTTTAGACGATTTTACAAAATTTCGAAAACGGCTGTTAGATTCTTCATGTCTGTCTATCGATCCGTCTGTTAATGCGTCTGTCCGCCCGGCTCCCATTGGACGGATTTTCGTGAAATTTGATATTTGGATATTTATGAAAAATCTTTTGACTAGAATTACGAGTACTTCACATGAAGACCTAAGTACATTCATCATAATATCTCGGTCATTCCTTCTTAGAATGAGAATCGTTTCAGACAAAAATTGTAGAGAAAATTAAAACACATTATATGTTCAATATTTTTTTTTTTCCGAAAATTCTGCCATTTATGAGATAACGATGGAAAATTTGATCGAGCTAGATAGGCCACAGATAACAATGTAATGGGGCGCATACGCATTGTATACTGAATAACTAAAGCTACGAAACCACTCCGAACATGCAATACTTATTGCTTTTCCAAGGTAATGGTGGTTAGGCGAAAGCGCCTCAATGTTAAGGTTATAAGTTCATTGTCTTGTTTTCTCATATATTTGACGGTTGCAGAGTATGTGATCAGTAACTGACCTATTACGCCGAGTTCTTCATGGATGAACCTCAAATAAATACAGCTGCCTATGGAGTTAAACTCGACAGAAGGATTTGAGCAGAAGTGTGTACATAACTGATAAATTGGTATGCCTCGATAATAACTACAATCTGTTTTATCACCTTCCTATAAATATACATAACTCTTATCTCGGACGTTTGGTTATCAGAACTAATTTTCCTACCTCCTGCTTTAATCAATTCTGCTGGAATTTGATCAATAGATAGTCATTTTTATCCTTTTGCCTTTTCAAAATTTATGAACCATATTATTTAAAAGTGTTTGTCCGTCTGTTTACGTGATATTGTATCATGACGAGTCACATGAGTGGCGTATATAGTGATACGTTTGTGTGTCACGTTCACACAAACACACAAATAGCGATATTTCTGTACCGCACGCCTTATTCGGGGCAGCATGTAATAAATTCCGTACCCTCGTTATCGACTGAAATTACAACATACACTTTCTGAAGTAAGTTCGGGAAATTTGCTGAATGTCGTATCATGGAATGGCAACATAGAATCTGTACGCCCGATACGCCGTTCGTATTTGGCTCGCAGCTGACGTATTATTATCATTTGCCTGATAGATGGCAGAGTGGTTCTGGGGCTGATAGTAAGATCGTTCGTGATCGACAAATGTTGGCAATCAATAGCCCTCAACTCCATGTTTGTGTTCAGCAATTGGCATTACAGAAGTAACAATTCTGGAAGCAAGTGCGTGAGACCGTATGTTACAAGTTAATGTACTCTATATGTTAACCAAAATATTTTGTGGTTGGCATTGCGAGGTGCCACAGTATGTGTTTTTGTAAAAACGTAAGTAAAAATTGGCGCAATATTGAATACTATGCTCATATTAATGCATTCCAGATATATTTTATGCATAAAGTGACACTTTTATTACATTCCAGGAAAATTAAGGCGCGTATATTTCCACAATGGGGTTCACATCGCCGTTTGGAAACTTGAAGGGGTTTACGAGCCGTCCACCGTTGGTGATTTTCACACTTTGCCTCACTGCGTTTGCACTGACCACACTGTCTCTTGCTTACTTCATTAGGCATTCGGAAACAATTCCAAATACAGATCATCATATGGTACGTACAACATAAAGTTTAAATTAAAATGACATGTTGTTTGTGCTTTAAACATTTAACTGTGAAGAGGTGGGTTGGCCAGGTTGGAGGTAAATAACTGTCTGCACACAGACAAATTATGGTTTATGTCAGGCTTATATTGCTTTAATAATTTGACTGCACACAAGTTTTCAAAGACAAGAAGATAATTTTTGTATTTTGCAATGACATATTTGTAAATAAAATGAAAATATTGGTTGCTGTTGTCAAGCACTGTGTGATATGATGCAAACAGCGTTCTAAAAAATGCCTATTGCCTTAGTATACAGTGGTTCTTCTCTTCTCCCCTTTTGTGTGGAATATTTATTGTAAAACATTTAATTGCAAAATTTACGGTTTTCCTGCATGTACCTCTTCTATGCATTACCTCTGGTAATTTTGAGAATGGTACGCAGTTGCTGTATATGAAATTTGGTAGTACAATTAATGCTGGGTAAGTTATCGTGGAAATGTTAGTTTCATCCAGATATTCCAGCTGATTTTAACTAGTCTGAACTTTACCTTCCATAAACTTCTTACTTGTGAGCTAATGGGTTTCTAACACTGAATGTAGTTTTTGTGAGGACCTACATTTTAAACTTTTAATAGTGAGTATATTCAGCAACATATGAAGGTATATAGCAGTGTATAAGAAAAGACTGTTTTACACCTGTTTGAGAGTGTGATATGTGTACTGTTGTGAATGAATATGACAGCAGTGAGAGATGTAAAACAGTAAAGAACATTGCCCTGCAGGAAAGGTGATACAGTGTCTGTTGTGGTAAATAATATTTTTATGTTTCTCAGGACTGGAGCAGATTCCTGAAGCACCTGAGCAACTTCGACTTATGTGTTATACCAGATGCAGCTGGCAACAGCAGCCGATCAGTGGATGAGGATCAGAGTGATACTGTTGGCAATGTCTCAATTGCTGTGACTGCATCTCTGAGTTTGGTGCCTCAACTCAGTTCTCTGCCACACAACTTAACAACAGTAACAGGGTTTCTGCCACTTGGAGGTTTGAGTTTCAATAGTTCACACATGTTGCAGATTCTAATAGAATTGTGCACTGACTGAAACTTTTCAGATATGCTTAGTTTTTAGGTGATTGACGTATTTATAGTCCTTGGTTATGAGTGGCTCTGTTCCAGTGCAGCATGTGACAATTTAAATGGTAACTTTAACCTTTGCAGTGATAAAAGTCAACAAAGTAAGTGGCAACTTTCATGGTGGAAAGAAACTCATTGCCTCTCAGTATGGTTTAATGTATTCCATCTGCATTCATAGAGGAAAAGGAGGCACATCTGTGCCAATCATACAGATGTGACCTTGTGTCATGTTGATGTTTGTTATCTTGTTTATATGACATGATGTGCACAAAGCAAGTGTTATGTCATGCAACATGTGCAAGACAGATCAAAAGTATGATACTGAAAGTTTGAAAGAGAAGGCAAGAAAATGTTCACTTGTGTATTTAAATGACAATGCTATGACTGAAGATTATCTAACATATATTCCCCTTATGTTATAGACCTGAGATAACTGAAAGATTTCAAACATAACCACAGGCATCTAGACAATGTTTTTAAATAAAAATGTGTTTCAAACAAAATTTGTAAGATATATTATCTCATCACTTTTATAAGAAATGTTTGTACATATTTTATCTCAACATGTAAAACATTTCAAAACAACATCTTATAAATGTGTTGGCAGTTTCCTAAGCTGCCAAGTGATCATATGGATTTGTAAAGGGTTTGTTAATTCCAACACTAAATCTTGGGCACAAGAGCTCTTGTGTGCTGCTTTCTGAGATGTTTCTGTCCATGGTAGGGTAGAAACGTTTCTTGGAACAGTGCATGAACTTTGTCACATTTAATAAACAAATTATTACAATTATTTTGTTCTTTTGAAGGCCACTTTGGAGACTGAGCATAGATAAACAGATAGGAATAATAAATAGGCTTTGTAGGAATAAATTGTGAGGATTAAGCTGGGTCAAGCTATTTCAGGGTAGAGTACAGCGGTGTACTTTTTTGATTACTATCATGAATCATTCCATATCATACAATAATGGAATTTTGTGATTGGTGGGCTAACGATTAACTTTTCAGTAAATATGCTGTACCGAGTGCTTAGTCAATCAGTTTGTATAGTAGACCTTTGTAATACATGGTTTCATAAATTTCTTTGCTTGTTTTGGTGTGACTGCATTTATGCATTTGGTTCAGTCACTGACATTTATGCTTGTTATTCCAGAACTTTGCATTTCCTGCATTGTTAAATGGCCCAGTGTTTGATTATGGCACATTTTGCGTAGTTTTTATCATAGAATTATTCAAAGCAAAATATACTGTCATTTTCTTCATGTTTCCTACTTGTTATTGTGTTACTTGTTCTTTCTTTTACTGTAGTGCTTTCTAGAACATGATAAATCTTTGGCATTAATCCTGTTAAATAATTTGTTGTGATAATGGATGAGTACCTTATTTACTTGAATACAAGACAAGGTTTTTCCCTTTAAATTTTTTGCTTAAATATGTAAGGTTGTCTTAAATTCATGTGCAAAGTGCTGAACTGGACCATGCCAGACTGGATCACTCTGAACCGGACTATGCAGAGCCAAAGCAAGGCCTGCATCGTCAGATGTACACAAATAAGAGACCAAAGTTAACTGACAGAGTCTTTTTTTTACTTTGTCCATTGTCTTAACTTTATAACAAAGCACAGATGTTTCGGAAGATGGCTCTATTTTCCTCTGCAGGCAAAGAAGCACCTAACCTGGTGAACTGTCTTAGATTCACCTATTCTGAGTCACTGGGCTCTGTAGAAACAGCTGCTTGTTAAGATGTGCACCTGAGAACTGCTCTAGTCCTTAGTACATGGCCCCCTCGTTAGCGGTGACTAGCTTACAGCCCTTTTAGGGTCCCCTTCCTCTATCCTCTTTCCTCATGCTGAAATGTTAATTCCTATTTCCCAACTCTGTTCTACGGTACGACCTCCCACCGGATATTCTTCCTGCCTGGGCCCAGACAGCTTCCCCCCCCCTTCCATTTCACTTCTATTTCTAATGTTGTTTTATTTTTTCCCTTCCCTTTCCTTTATTATTTACCAATTCTTCTCCCTTTTCTTCTTTCCTCATATTTGTTTCCTTTTCTGCCCTTCCTGTACAACTCAGACACTTCTCCTCCCATCCTTCATTAAAGCCTTGGTTTAGTATCAAGAGACTACATCCCCACTCTGAATTTCAGTGTTACTGAATGTTCATTGTTCTCATCTCCTTCCTCCCTTAGTTTTTTTACATGACATTCATTTCACATTATTATGTTCCTTCATCTCTGGGTGCTGTGCATAGTAATTTTGCCATGGTGTAGCACTGCAGTACAATATTTAACCCCTTCTTCTTTTTTGTTTTATGTTGCTATTTATTACCATTTGTTATACTGGTTTTTACTTATTCGTTCTTTGTTCTAGTCTTCTAATCTAGTTCCTGTATCACTTTGTCCCTTCCCGTTACTCCACAATTGGGTTGCATTTTATCCCAGCTCTGCACATGGTATTTTTACGATGCAGTAGCGCTGGGCTACAATGTCCCTCCTCCCATTGTTTTGTTTTAGATTATCTGTTTATTAATCTAATATTGCACTTCTTTCCTTTTTCTTCCTCCCACTTTGCTTATGTGAGTGTTCTCCTGTGTCTTGCTGTCACACCAGTTAGAATTTCTTCCGTCACAAAGCATCTCTTTCCAAGTTGTAGAGTGGAAACAGAATCTGGTGGCACACGGCGACGCACGGGAGGAGAAGTGAAGGGGAAAGAGGCGAATGGAGTGGGTAGCCAAGCAGTCTTCAGTTTGACTTGGAACAGTCCATCCAGTGTTACTACAATCATTCTCCGCCGACCCGCACTCCAAGAAAGCCAGTACTCGACTGAACTGACACCCCCGCCGATATAAATGGACTCGTCCGTTTCGCTGGAAAACCGAATCTGGTTTCTGCGCGTGTGCCGTCACGTTCCGTTTTCACTCTACTGACTACCACCATGCCCTCCATCCCAACCAATTGTACCAACCCTATTGGCTGACACTGCACTACTGAACTTTTCACATCCCACACTCTCCCCTGTAAAAACTCCATGTTGGGGCCACAGGCTTTCTTTTGGATTTTTGAACCCAGAGGATGGGACTGATAGTGTTTCCTGAAATGTCAGTAAGAAATTACCACTACTTGCTGCATAATAACCCAGAAGAGTGCAGTTCTCAGATCAAGTCCAAGGGTAGTAACAGAAAAATGGCTATTGAAAAATTCAAAACTAACCACAAGACTCAAAAATAAAATGTGGACCAATCCACAAATTGAAAACCATAAAAACAGCCATGAATTCAGACTCATCAGACCACACACAACACAAATATCCAGGACACTTGTATTTAAAATTCTGAACATCTGTGGAGAAAATTGTTTGTCTTCTGCATGGGTTCAAATACATTCATAAACCAAGAAATATAAGTGTATTATTTAATCAGTGTGGATCATACCAGCATAGTAGCACATTTCTCCAGAAGTGATTATGAAGATTTTTAAGAAGTGTTGTATATCCAGTGAAGTGGATGGGACTGATGATAATATGTTATGTAAAAGCAGTTAAGAGGTTAAGAATAGGAGTGAGTGTGAGGGAGATCAAGGCACTGACAATAAAGATGGAGATAGTGACATTGATTGGTAAAGGTAGATAGAATCTGACATGCTTTGTGTAGTAAATATATGAAATTAATAGTAAAGTGCTTGTTCTTAGCATACATTTTATTATCAGGAGGTCATCTTGGATTTGGATAAATACATTTTCCCTTGGCAGATGTGTTGTATTTTGGGGGGTCATTTTAGGTTAGAATGGTCTTGCATTTGGGTGACTGAGGAAATAGGTGATTTTTGAGTTCAGTACTTTCGGCTGTAATATGGCTTTAGTCCAATATTAGGACCTATAGCTAGGCTAAGGAACCAGATTTTTATATGTTTCAGTATGGAGTCGTATGTGCAAAACAGAGCCACTAGTGGGGGAAGGGACATTACTGAACATGAGCCTGATATTGCCACAAAACCTGTCCCAAGCTGATGATGTCTGTGTCACCTTTGTCGGCCCTCGATCAGTCCTGCCTGTGGTGAGCGCGCCACCTGCCTGCACACCATCATTTGCACCTCAGCAAGGGTTCACAGGGAGGCTGATGGGCCAGAGCAGGGACAGTGAGGTGTTGGGTGAAAGAGAGGATGATGACTGGTGTAAAGGTGGCACTGTTTTGAGGATGGCATACCATTCCAATCACGAGCTGATGATTATGCTTACTGAGGTAAGTTTCTTGTTGAACTTAAGGGAACTGGACAGACTTTTTGGTTTGATGCTGACTGCACTCACTTTTATCATGTCCCCAAGCATAGGAAAACGTAAATTGTATGTGTGTCGGCTCTGTAGCTGATGCTCTTTATCACTTGTTGCCACTGATTACTGAGTTGCTGGATGGGCTATTGACATGTTAGGCATCTTTTATTATGTGTGAACATCAGTTAGTCTTATTGTGCTTGTGAAATGCATTCAGGTCAGAAAGACTTTTCATTTGCAATATTTCTACACAGTGTGCATCATGGGAAAAAATTATGCACCTCAATAGTAACAGATTCATTGCTTTCCTTATGCTTCTATATCATTGCTGTTAGGTAATCTTTTTCTTATTTCATATGTCAATTGACAGTAACATTCAAAATTTTAAGTTGGTATGTTCTCAGTGCAAGTTCTGAACTATCCTGCCAGTATTTTCATGTCCCAAATCACAGGAAAATTTATGCACATCAACAGTAACAGATTCAATACTGTACAAAAATTACTAAGACTTGTGTTTTTCTTGTGTCAGCTGTGGTTTACATTAAGTAGGAACACAAACAGCCAAAGTAATGCATATCAGTGTTACAAAAATTTGCATGCAGTTTATTAAATTACTTTATCTGAGTCTGGTATACAGTGGGTGACACAAAATCATAGGGCCTATATCTTTGTAAAAAAAAAAAAATCCAGTTACATTAAATTAATACTGACACCATTATTCAGGGAACTGACAGAGGCAGAGAAAGTGTGGGACAGTATGCTGTCTTATTAAGGAGGATAGGCATTTTCTGAGATAAATTTTGAGTTCCACCATATATTAAAAAATATTTTGAGAAAGTCAGAGCTACTGCTTAGAGCTTGGAGGTTAGCACTTTGAGATTTTCTGTGACATAAGTTGCATGCAGGGGATACAGATTCTAAATTCCTGACTAATACTGGCTTCATATGATTGAATGCTTGTGTGACACTGATGTAGTACAAAATGCTACCTCTAGTTCCATCCTTTCTCCCTCCATTTATCCCTCATACATGACTGCATTTCTCAAAAATTATCAGCTAAAGCTTTCCATGTGCGTCCAAATCATTGCTGATAGGTATTCTTTTTCTTATTTCACATTTAAAAGCACAGTAACATAAAAAATTTGAAGCTGGTACATTCTCAGTGCCTGTTATGTATGTAAATTCTGACCTTACCTTTCCTTTCCAGTATATTGGTGTCCTGAAAATATATTATTTGGACCCATATGTGAGTGGTGGCCCATGTTGACCAGTTTTTGCCAGAGTGGCTGTCAATAAATTTAATAAGGATTTTGTAAAAATTTGTTTTTTGCAACAGCAATACTGCATTGGCAAGGACAAGTGGGTGGATATTGTGGAACTAATAGATGCTGCCAGACACACCTAAGTGCAGTGAATTGTTCAACACTGCAGTGAATTGCCATAGGTTTATTTAAGAGGCTACATGTAAATGATAAATACTGTATTCACTTGAGTGCAAGGTGAGGTTCTTTCCTTTGTTTTGACACTTAAGTATGTGAGGTTGTCTTAAATACGTGTAGGAAGCGCCCATCCAGATCACACCATACCTGATTGCTCTGAATCAGACCATGCAGAGTAAAACCAAAGTCAGCATTTCCAAATCATGTGAGATCTATGCTTTTCTGAGATATTGACGCAGAAAAGAATGGTAATTCTGCAGCAACGTTTCAGGACCGTGTATCTGTCTTGGCTTCAGGGGTCAAGAAACCCAAAAGATAGAATACAGCATGACAGAATTTAATTGACACGTTCTTCTTTTTTGGGACTTCATACATCATCTAATTTCTTGAAGATGCATGATGTTATGGAAGCCAGCTCTGTTTCCATTTTCAGACAAAGAAGCATCTAACCTGGTGGACCCCTTAGACTGAGTTATTCTTAATTGCTGGGCACTGCAGTATCTTGTTAAGATACGTATCTGAGAACAGATCTAATCCAAGGGTAGTTAACAGTAAAATGGCTATTGAAAAATTAAAAATTACCTGCAAGAGTCAAAAATATAACCTAAACCAATCCACAAATTAAAAGCACAAAAAGAGCCATGAACTCAAACTGATCAGACCACAGGCACACAGGAAGCAAGTATTTAAATTCTTAACACCATCTGTGGAGAAAATTGTGAATATTCATGGGGTCATACACCAAAAATTATAAATGTATTATTTGGTCCATATGGGTCATAATGGCATGGCAGCACATCTCACCAGAAGTGACTCTGAAGGGTTGTAAGAAGTGTTGTATATCCACTGCAGTGGTCAAGACTGATGATAATATGTGGTGGAATGATGGTTAAGAGGATGGGATTGATAGGAGTGAGTGTGAGGAAGATGAAAACACTGACTGTGATGATGGAGACAGTGACACTGATTGGTAAAGGTAGATAGAATCTGATATGCTTTGTATATTAAGTTAGTAAAATGTTTTTTCTTATTTATTTTTGGGGGGTCATCTTGCATTTGGGTAAATACAATATTATGTGAACTTGACAGTTTCAGTGTTTGTTCTGTTCTTAGTGCAGTGTACCATATCAGTTTCTGTAGGCCTTACTGCTTGAATTGATTAATGCCTTGTCTGACTCACACCTCATGTATATGCTTCAAGAAGTTTGTGAATTTTGTATAAGAACATCCCTCACAACAAGTGGTAGGACTGCACAGTGACTTTTATTTGTGTTTAAGTGATATGGTAAAATCAAAGTGTTGTTGCCAGCTATGATACATTGTTCATAATATGACTTTTCAGAGTGATCGTTCCGTAATCAACCTACATCTTATGCACACCAGCTACTTCCTGTTTGTGATGGCCATGATGCTGGTTTGCTATGCACTTATTAAAGGAAAACCAAAGCAAAAAGCCATTCTTGTAGATAAGGTACGATTATGCAGTACTATAATACATGAAGATTTCAGGTATATACTGTGCTAAGATGGAGAGAAATATCATTTTGAGCAAATACACCTAAACAGAAGGAATAATGGAGAGTGGTGCTGTATGAATATTTGGAGGTTCTGAGCGCATTAGTTGTTGTTTTGTCTCTTTCACTACTCTTGGTCTTTGTTTATAAAACTGTTTAAATACTGTTCACAATTCTTTTCACCTATGGAGATATTTATAACTTATACAGGTTTCATTTCTTCATATTTCATTCAGAAATCTTAACTCCATGGTGCATAGTTTTTTTTGAGGAATTGTTAAGTTTTCAGCTAATCAAAAAATTCTCCAACTGGGATATTATCATCCCACCCATGCATATGGGTTCAGGTGTGCTCATTGTTTCAGGTTTTCCAGTTGCTAAATATTAATCATACCAAAATTGCTGAGCTGAAATGTATAGGACTTGTTCTGATCTATGTTGAATGTTGCTTACTAGTGTTATTTTGTAGAGAAAATTGGTAGAGTTTACATGTAAAGCAGGTATTACAGTGTATCAGTTCAGTTCAAAGGCTGGGTGCTTGGTTATTTGTTTTTGAGGAATATATTTGCAGTTAACTATGCCTGTAAAGTAGAAAAATAAAACTCTCCTGGGTTTGACCTTTGTGCTTTTATCAGTCTTGGAGAAAGGAACCTTCTCCATTGACATATGAAAACTTTATTAGTGGGTCATGGAGAAAACCCAAGTCTAATCATAAGGTACTGTTATTTCTAAAAGTTTGGGTTTTTCCATCAGTCTTGTTAAAAGACTTGAACAAATTTCTTTTCTCATCACGGCTTGCTGCCAAGATCTGTCAAGCATTATACTGGAACTGACTTTTTGCGTGTTTAGAACATAAGCCACTGTGAAGCTCATAGTTTCTCTGTTTATGCACAGTTGTTCTGCAGTCTTACACACAGTCACCTAGTGATCATTTTTCACATTGTCAATAAACTTTTCACTTTTGGATCAATCCTTGAAGTTGATGAATGTTCAGATCTTTTACCACTCTTTGTGGTTTTTTGGACCCTACAGATGAAGACACTATGATACATCCAAACATTACTAACTGCTCATCGGTCTACATGTCCTTACATTCCAGCAGACTTCATTCATCATTATCATTTGTGTTTTGCAACCTTTTCCTTGCCATTTTGAAAATGCATAATCCATAAATAAATCTTTGTTCTAATCAGTTGTCTCAGCTTCATAAACTTTGGGTAACATTTCTTAAATACTCAAATTTTTCTCCAGTTTAACGAAAACTATAATGTTGCTTTGTGCGTACAATATACCACTCAAGGTTTTGTTTTACAAAGAAAACATGATCCAGCACTTAGCAACTTTCTAACACATTAGCATTTGCTGCATTAAATCGTCTGTTCTGTTATTCGCCGGGCACCATTTGATAGACATGATGGTGTTTTCATGCAGTTTTCATGCATGACTCTCTGAAACTTTTTGTCTTGATATTTTGTGAAATTTTGCTTGAATTATGACTGTAAGTGTGAAATTAATAGTACAAGGAAGGGATTAAAATGAGTGTTGATTTAAGTATATTAACACTAGATTTCATTCTTCTCATACTTCTTACTAGCATTGTGTGATTATTTTTTTGCAAAATGTTGTTATTAGTTATTTTGTTTCAGGTGCCTTTAGATCCTTGAAGGCATGTCTCTGCTGAATGTGTGAATATGCCATGAGAGAGATTAGATGTGAATTACAGGAATTTCTGTTTTCATAAGACTGCAGTTCATAAGATGACAGTGGACATAATGCCGTGTTATAATTCTGTACTCACATGAACATTGTGACATATTTGTTACTGCTGTTAGTTGAGCTTGAGTGACAGGATGTGTGCCATGGAAAATAAATTGTGTTAAACTAAGAAATGTGAAGTGTACAAAACAGATATGCCATGTATATGACCTTATACTTGCAGTAAGATTTTATAAGGCTTCTCCTGCATCAGTGAATATTATGTTTGCAGCTTTCAGGTCAGTTATTTTACTGAGATTACAAGTATACAAATAGGAGCTGGGATAACATAATATGTATAGTGACTTGGCTGTGGACTGGATGAATGAGAATTTGAATCCCAGCAGGGACAGGAGACCTCTCTGTTCCAAAATTTCCAGACAAACTCTGGAGGTCCATCCAACATCCTATTCAGTGTGTAATGGACTTCTTGCCCACAGATAAAGTGGCCAGGGTATGAAGTTGACCACTAATCTCCATTTAGAGCCAAGGTTAAGAGAATTAGTGCAGTGACATGCCTGCCTTTTCAATATGCCTTCATTGTGTGGACAGGAACATTTAACCTTTTACCGTGTCTTTGTGTGTGAATATACTGACAATAAGAACATGGTTGGTCAGCAGTTTTTCTGTTGCTGTTCTCAAGAAATATTTACATGTTTTTAATTTTTTTTAAAATTGGAATTAATAGCAGGGCAGCCATTTCCTTTTGACAAGGATGTTTTCTTCTTCTTTGTCTTGCTCATTAGCTTATTCTCTGTGCTTGCATGTCTCGAAAAATGGTCTCTTTCTCTTCTCACAACTGGAGAATTGTGTAGTATGATGCCAATTGGGACTTGCTGTCCTGTCAGGGTTTGCTTGGTTTTAATCACCTCCAAAGGAAATATGTTTCAGGCAGTGATGACTTCCTGTGACCTTATCCTCAGCTGTCACTTGCCCTCATGGTACAATATCTCATTCAGTGCTGGAACACTGGTAGTTTATACAGTGTTACGAAATGAAACTACAAGGACAGAGGGCACTCTGTCTTGGTTTTGTCACGTTTCTAGGATACCTGATTTTTTCGCACCTTGAGATGTATACATCTCCCATTCTTCCTTTTTTAATTTTCTCCCCCCCCCCCCCCCCCACTCTTTTTTTTTTTTTTTTTTTTGGGGGGGGGGGGGGGGGTGTTTTTTTTTTTTTTTTTAAAGAAGGGAAAAAAAAAAAAAAAAAAAAATTATTTTTTTTACTTTT
>Ga0123357_10005015_pt1 | contig 15743 bp, 11 predicted proteins | sample TergutEmb28metaG_FD_89873 | JGI IMG/M metagenome (GOLD analysis project Ga0123357, IMG submission 89873) | Embiratermes neotenicus P4 segment gut microbial communities from Petit-Saut dam, French Guiana - Emb289 P4 | ecosystem: Host-associated > Arthropoda: Insects > Digestive system > Gut ... | reverse complement strand
TCATGAGCCTGAAGGCAACGGCCACCAGCGGAGTGTTCTACAGGTGGACCGGCGATCTGACCTCGTTCAGCGCAACCGAGACCCTGACCGTAGACGGCAACAAGGACGTCACCGCGTGGTTCTTGCAGAGTGCATACCACATAACCACAACAGTCTCGGGAAGCGGAAAGATCTCTCCCTCGGGAAGTGTCTTAGTTAACACTAACGGCAACAAGACGTTCACGTTCACGCCGGCGTCCGGCGCGTCCATATTGGATGTGATCGTCGATGGTACATCAGTTGGAACACCGAGTTCATACACCTTCTATAATGTGATCTCAGACCACACTATTGAGGTCAAGTTCTCAAACGCTCCAACGCCGCCGGCTAAAACTGTGCACAATATAACTTGTAGTGCGGATGCAAACGTGACAATAAGCCCAAGCGGGCCAATCACAGTCCTGAGCGGAAGCAGCAAAACGATATCTTGGACGGTCGAGGCCGGTTATGAGGTCAAGGATGTTGTGATAGATGGTGTCAGTCATCCGGAGCTCATAGGAGCGGGAAGCTACACCTTCACTAACGTTACCTCAGACCACACCATAGTGGTGACCTCAGAGAGCCACATATTCCTTAACATCACCATTGTAGGCGGGGAAGGATACGCTGAATACAGCATTGACGGCGGCAACACGTTCACCAGGTACACTGAAAAATGTGAACTGTCACCTGGAACGGACATAATCCTGCACTGTGTATGTGGCAGCGGATTCAGCTTTGTTAGATGGGAAGGAAGCGTGGCTGGAACAGATGAGACAGCATCAATCAACAATGTCACAAGCGACATCAACGAGACGCTGGTCCTCCAGAAGACATCGGGCGGAGGCGGAGGCGGAGGCGGCGGTAGCGGCAGTGGTGGTTCGGGCGATAACTTCGTCGGTTCACCTCTGTTCATAGCAATAATGGCGGTCATATTCGCCATGCTGCTGATCGGACTGCTCCTGATACTGTTGGCAGCGTTCTACAGAGGAGGGTTGGAAGTAGTGGTGGTCAATTCGGCGACCGCAACGATAGTCGGAAAGAACAAGGCACGCTCTGACCACGCATACAAATTCTCGATAGAAGGAACAGGTCTTGCCACATATCGCGTAGGCGATAATCAGGTGTGGAAGGAACCTGTCTGGAATGGTGGAAAGTACGAGATTCCAAAGGAGGATGTCACTGATACTTTGACGATCAAAGTTCGCTGATTTTCCTTTAAACATCAATAAACCTTTTTCACAAACCCTTTCCAAACCGTTTAGGACCGCTTCAGGCGGAATGAATGCGAGGCCGGGTGGTCCGCAATGGCAGGCGAGAAAATGATAGGAACGAAAAGAAGAAAAACGTTACAAATGACGTTAATGATCGCAATAGCATTGGTAGCAGTAGCGGCCCTGAGTGTTGTGATCATAGGGAGCGACGGCTCAGACGCCGCAACCCCGACAACGGTCACAATGACGATCGATGACGTGAACCACACAGGCAGTGTGCAATATCTGGACAACGGAACTTGGACGGACTTCGGAGCAAGCCAAACCTTCGATAGCGGTACTGTTGTTGATATCAAAGCAATATCCACATCCGATGACAAGTTCGTATGGTGGACAGGCGATATCAAAGCAGTCGGTGAAGAATACGAGCTTACCGTAGGGTCAACTTCGATGAACATAACTGCGAAATTCGTTGACGGGGGAACTACACAGTGGACCCAGTTAATGATCGCAGTGAACGGCAACGGCACGATACAGTTCGATATTGACGGCACTTTTGTGGATATCCCGGCAGAAGGTATAGTATATCCAATAGATGCCGATATAACACTCAGACCAAATGCGGCGGCCGATAATACCTTCATATGGTGGACCGAAGACCTATCTGGCACAATAAGCGACCAGATGTTGTACGTAGATGGTACTAAGACTGTCGGTGCATATTTCTATGCTACTGCACAAACCTATACAGTTCAAGCCACCACAAGCGGCACCGGGCAATCAAATATGCAATATTGGCAGAATGGCGCATATCAGGACTTCCCAGCATCAATGGACTACACAATAAGAGTTCCAGAGAATGAGCCACTGCAGATCAATTTGAACATAATATCTGGAAAGCTAATTAATGCGGTTGAAAGCAATGACCCTAACCTTGGAGGTACTCCCGGAATTGTAGGCGATTATCGGATTATGACCACAACTATTACGAAAGACACCACAGTTTCTGCAGTAGTTAATACAGACAATACCACAGCTGTGACAGTGAATATTCAGAATATTGGAGGAAGCAACGGATCCGTTAAAATAACCTTCGACGGCGGCTCATCTTGGGCCACCCTACAGGCTGGCGCAGGCACTGGGTCTCCGATGCTTATATCAAGCACAGATACAGTTCAGCTAGAGGCAGTAGAGAACGGAACCAGCACGTTCGTATGGTGGACAGGCAGTGTGATCGGAGCAGACCAGCTCATATCTATAACCAGCGACAAAGTCTATGTTATTACTGCGGTATTTGCCAAAGACACATACAATGTGGACACGACCATCGAGAAGTTCGCGGGGAACGGCGACGGTGGCAAGGTGCAGTATAATTACGAAGGCGCATGGGCTGATTTCCCCTCCACTGGCACTCTTAAATTGCCTGCTGGTACAAGCATTGGTGTGAGAGCGGTCGCTGCCACGATGTCACCCGCTTCCTTGCCATCAAAGAATGTATTCTTGTGGTGGACGGGCGACATCAGCGGCCCGATAAATACCCAGACTTTGATAGTTGATGACAACAAGAGCATCACAGCGGTCTTCAACAGCAACAACACTGGCGATAACCGCAACGTTCTGGTCAACGTTGTCGGCAATGGGTCAGTTGAGGTGCAGAACACAGGTATAGCTGGATGGGGGTCTGACTGGCAATTGTTCCCAATAGGTACACCGATGGTCGTCCCCAATGATAGCAGCACAAATACAATGGTATTCAAAGCCATCCCGGGTTCGATAACCAATAATGAGTTCGTGTGGTGGACAGGAAGTCTGCGCGGAACAGACGCTATCCAAACGCTTGATATAGACGGCAACAAGACCATGACGGCAACCTTCAGCACAAACACTCAGCCAGTTACGTTCTCGGTGGTAGGATCCGGCAAGATCCAGTATATGTTGGATGGGTCATACGAGAACGCTCCGATCGGTACCATATACGTTCCTATCGAACTGGGCAGTCTATCACTAAAGGCCGTGCCTGACGCAACTCCTAACAATGAGTTCGTATGGTGGACCGGAGATGTCACCGGAACCAATGCAAGCGCTTCTCTAGGTCTTAGCGGTAACGCTAAGTCCGTGAGCGCGCTGTTCAGCAGTGACCTGAGCACAGTGACGGCAACAACATCGGATGGAAGCATGGAGTATATCCTTAATGGAAACACCTTCGCGTTCCCGGCAGGCGGCCTCAGGGTGCCCAACGGCTTCTCCGGTATCGAGCTGAATGTCAATGGCGCAACACCAACAGACTGGATGCTCAACGGTAGCAGTATGGGAGCAGCTGACAACCCGTTGTCTATAAGCGTTAGCAGCGATCAGGCGTATGAGGCGGTCTTTTCTCTTCCAACGTACCAAATAACTGTGATTGTTGGACCAAACGGATCAGCAGACCCCAGCGGGACATTTGATGCCCAGGAAAAATCAGATGTTACGTTCAAGTTTACACCAGACAGCGGATTCGTAGTGTCGGATGTACTTTTGGACGGAGTATCTGTGATGAACGGCGTCAGAGGCAACCAATATATCCTGAAGAATGTCACCGTGGAACACACGGTGGAAGTATCGTTCGATGTCGCTCCCGAAAAAATGTGCTTCATCACCGCGTTTACGGATTCAGGAGCGGTCATAAGTCCGTCTGGAGTGGTAAGCGTGGCCCCTGGTGGCAGTACAACGTTCACCTTCTCAGCTTTGTCAGGCAAGACGATAACTGGCGTAGTGATAGATGGAAAGAATCGCAATGATCTCGTAGGGGCAAGCAGTTATACCTTCAGCAATGTGGTGGCGAACCATTACATATACGTCACTACGACCGACAAGGTCATAACGCTGACAGTGGAGAACATCGGCGGCAGCGGTGCTGTGGAATATAAGGTCGGGAACGGTAGCTTCATAGCGTATAGCGGAAGCGTTCCTGTACCTGCCGGAGCGAACATAACTGTGCATGTCACACCAGACAACGGCTATGAATTCAAAGACTGGCTCAACAATGGTTCACTAGCCGGAACAGATGATACTCTCAGCATTCAGGGTGTTAATGATTCGGTAAACCTGGGAGCAGAGTTCGAGCCGGTAGAAAAGAGTAGCAACTCCATATGGTTATGGATCGCCATAGGTGTTCTCGCTGTGATAGCCTTGTTGGTGCTGGCATACGGTCTGATCAGATACTTCAAGTGAAGGATCTCCCGCTAAGATATGCAGAGCTTAAACTTTTTAAAAATCTCCTTTATTGGGGCAGTAAACCGCCCCATTACATTTTCTCACAAGTATCGCACAAGATCGACCTATCAGCAGATAGACGCGTACGTGTGTTCATTCATCATTCTTGCCACGCACTGCGTTCTTGATTATTTTTTATAAGCAGATAAATGTATAGCAGTCAGGCGGGTGTATGTCCGCAGGTCGTAGGAGCATGGCAGGAGAAGCATGGTGTGCGTTTCTGAGGGGCGTTAACGTCAACGGTAGGAGTATGAAGATGGATGAGGTCTGCCAGGTCTTTCGAAACGGATCGGTACAAAATGTGCGCTCTGTACTTGCGACAGGCAACATACTGTTCGAATCAATCAGTACAAGATCCGAATTGCGTTGCGATTTAGAAAAAATAATGACAGACCATTATAAAACGAACATCAGTATGATCATCAAAAATAAAGATGAAGTAGACACGATATTGAGAAACTCTCCATTTCCGGCAGACCCGGATATGCATGTATACGCATTCATTTGTGAGAACGGCTTTGAGCGGATATTGATGGATAAGTTCAATATGATCACTCCAGCCGCTAAGGAAAAGGCTCAGATCAAAGAGGACCAGTTCTATTGGCAAGTAAGCAGGGGATCGACATTGGATTCAGGCTTCTCCAAGATCCTGGGCGAGAAGCAAATGAAAGATCGATTCACCAGCCGGAATATCAATACGATACAAAAAATATTTGATAAAATGAAGTAACTTTCACAATAACGGTCGTTCAATTGGATCAAACGCCATGCTGATGAAATCAGATGTTAAGTGGGCCGTCGCAGTTTGTGTCAAACGGGCTTCTTACATCGAATAAGCACCGATCAGGAACAGTACTACTCCCGCAACGGCTGCCAGTACGATCAAATATCTCTCTTTGGCCATTTGTTTCCTCACTCCACAACAGCGTTTCGAATATAGGTAGATTGCGCCGATCAGTTCTTGAAACTGTGTATCGGCGCTGGTATTCTTCCTCCGCGGTCGATGAAATCTTTGCATCCGTATACGCTGACGGGGACGATAGGAGAGCTGCCCAGAAGGCCTCCGAACTCAGCTCTGTCCCCGACCTTCTTTCCGCATACCGGGATTATCCTCACGGCAGTCGTCTTCTGATTTATCATGCCGATAGCCATCTCGTCCGCAATGATTCCGGATATCGTCTCTGCGCTTGTATCTCCTGGTATCGGGACCATGTCCAGACCGACCGAGCATACGCACGTCATGGCCTCAAGCTTCTCCAGCGTCAGCGCGCCGATCTCTGCGGCGTACGCCATGGACCTGTCCTCAGATACCGGTATGAACGCGCCGCTGAGCCCTCCCACATAAGACGATGCCATCACGCCGCCTTTCTTCACCTGATCATTGAGTATGGCAAGAGCGGCGGTCGTCCCAGGGGCTCCGACGTACTCCATTCCCATTTCCTGAATGATGTCAGCGATACTGTCGCCGACCGCAGGGGTAGGGGCGAGCGAAAGGTCCACTATGCCGAAAGGCACGTTAAGACGCTTAGAGGCCTCCTTGGCGACCAGCTGTCCGACCCTGGTGACCTTGAAAGCGGTCTTCTTTATCGTTTCGCAGAGAACCTCAAAATTCTCTCCCTTCACTCTCGATATCGCTTTTTTTACGACGCCCGGCCCGCTTACTCCAACATTAATGACGGTATCGGTCTCCGTGACCCCGTGGAATGCTCCAGCCATGAAGGGATTGTCATCAGAGGGATTACAGAACACCACAAGCTTTGCGCAGCCGATGGAATCTCTTTCCTTGGTGGCCTCCGCGGTCTCTTTTATCACCGCCCCCATCAATTTCACGGCGTCCATGTCTATGCCGGTCTTCGTGGAAGCAAGGCTGACAGAACTGCATACATGCTCGGTCCGGGACAAAGCATACGGTATGGACCTGATCAGCATCTGGTCAGCGGCGGACATGCCCTTTTGGACAAGCGCCGAGTATCCGCCTATGAAATTGACCCCGACCTTACATGCGGCGCTCTCCAGCGTCTCAGCTATCTTAATGAAATCTTCGCAGTTCTTACACGCGGACGCACCCACGAGGGAGATTGGCGTAACTGACACTCTTTTGTTGATTATTGGGATGCCGAAGTCAAGGCCTATCTCATCGCCGACCCTGACGAGGTCCTTTGCGGTCTTTGTGATCTTATTGTATATTTTATCGCAAAGGGCATTCAGATCGGAATCGCAGCAGTCCAGCAGGCTAATCCCCATCGTGATGGTCCTGACATCGAGATTCTCGTCGCGGATCATTGTATTGGTTTCGATAACTTCGTTGAGATCTACCATGGAGTTACCTCAGATCCTGTGCATCATGTCAAAGATCTCTTCATGTTGCGCCCTGATGATGCAGCCAACCCCATCTCCGACGCCTTCAAGCCCCTTTACTATATCAGAAAACTGCATCGTGCACTTTTCTACATCGACTATCATCATCATATTGATATATTCCTGAACAGTGGTCTGTGTGATATCCAATATATTGATGTTATTTTCCGCGAAATAGCTGCATACCGCAGCTATGATGCCTGTGTGGTCCCTTCCCACGAGCGTCACTACTACTTTGTTCATTCTGAAACTTCCCCGTTTGTGTTCTTGTGAATTGCATACTCTATTGAATCAACCAGTGCATAAAGGCTTGCCTCGATGACGTTCTCCGATACGCCGACGGTCGTCCAGCTGTTCCTTCCGTCTGTTGATCTTATAAGGACCCGTACAGACGCCGCAGTTGCGGACTTCCCGTCCAATACACGGACCTTGTAGTCGGTCAATCTTATATGATCCATTGTCGGGAACAGTCTGGAGATCGCTTTTCTGAGAGCATTGTCCAGGGCATTGACCGGACCGTCGCCGTTCGCTGCGGTATGCTCTTCGTTCCCGTTGGCGTCCATGACCTTCACGCTTGCTTCCGAAGTGAGCTTGTCTCCTACGTTGTCTATGAACACTCTGAAGCCTGTGACCCTGAACGGGCTCTTCAGTTCACCCTTGAACCTCCTGACAAGAAGTTCAAAACTGGCATCAGCTCCTTCGAACTGGTAGCCCTGCGCTTCCAGAGCTTTGATCTTATTGACAATGGCCAGGCTTTCCTCCGAACCGACATCCATGCCGAAATCTTTCAACTTCTCGGATATGCTGGCTCTTCCCGCCATATCGGATATGAGGATCCTGCGCTTGTTGCCTACGAGCTCTGGCTCTATATGCTCATATGTCCTCGGGTCCTTTGCTATGGCCGACACATGTATCCCGCCTTTGTGAGCGAAGGCCTTCTCCCCCACATACGGCATGCCCGGACTCGGGGCAAGGTTGGCCGTTTCCGATACGAATGTGGAAAGAGCCGTAAGCTGGCTCATATCGTTTATGTTAAGCTCGTATTCCATTTTGAGCGCAAGGTCGGCCATTATTGAACACAAGTTTGCGTTGCCGCACCTTTCGCCTATGCCGTTTATTGTACCCTGCACCATCGTAGCTCCTTTTTCCACAGCGACCAGTGAGTTCGCTACCGCAAGGTCGGCATCGTTGTGGCAGTGTACGCCTATCGGCATGTTGAACGAGAGCAGAACATCTTCCACTGCGCAGGCCACGTCCTCTATCATGGTCCCTCCGTTCGTGTCGCAGAGGACCAGCCATTCGGCTCCCCCTTCGACCGCCGCCTTGAGCGCGCTCAGTGCGTAGTCTTTGTTGTTAAGGTATCCGTCAAAGAAGTGTTCTGCGTCGAACATCACTCTTTTTCCGGAATCCTTCAGGAATCTGACGCTGTTCCTTATAAGTGCCAGATTATCTTCCAGCGGTATGCAGAGCGCATTCGTGACCTGAAAATCCCAGCTTTTGCCGAATATGCAGCACCAGTCTGCCGGGCAGGCCGCGAGGCTTTTGAGGTTCGGGTCGTCCTTGGCGTGGATACCATGCTTGCCTGTGCTGCCGAAAGCGGTGAGCTTGGCATGCTTGAGTTTCAGCCCCTCGGTCAGTTTGAAGAACTCGTCCACCTTCGGGTTGGATCCTGGCCATCCGCCTTCAACGAAATCCACTCCGAACTCGTCCAATCTTTTCAGTACTTCCAGCGCGTCCTCGGGGGAAAAAGATACACCCTCGCTCTGTGCGCCGTCCCTCAGCGTTGTATCATAGATCATCACGGATTCTGACATCTTTTTTCACGCTCCTTTCTGTCATCCATTATCGAAACAAGGTCACTTAGTATCGCAGACGCTGTCTCTATCTTGCCGGCTCCTTTGCCGGAGACGGTTATCGGTCCCGCAAGGTCGGTGACCACCTGTGCGGCGTTAAGAGTACCGGTAATGCTCAGTGGATGCCCTCTCGGTATAAGGCGGGGCGATACCTCCAGTTTATCATGGGATACCTCACCTATCAGTCTGATCACCATGTTGTTCGAAGCCGCCAACGAGATGGCCTCGCTTGTTATGGATGCTATTCCGGTTATCTTTACGTCCGATAACGTAACGCTCCTTCTGAAAAGGGAGTTGGCAAGAATCACTATCTTGCACGCGCTGTCGTATCCTTCTATGTCATTAGTAGGATCGGCCTCCGCATATCCCATTTGTTGAGCCTCTTTGAGCGCCTGCTCGAACGACTGTCCGTTATCCATTTTGCTCAGTATGAAATTGCAAGTGCCGTTGAATATTCCGCGTATGGATTGTATCTTCTCTCCGACGAGGTTCTCCCTGCATAGATTGATGATGGGCATCGCACCGCCTACCGAACCCTCGAAACGCAGCTTGCAATTTTTCTTCTTTGCAATGGCAATAAGTTCACAGAAATTAAGTGCCAGAGGCCCTTTGTTGACAGTTATGACATCCTTTCCGCATTCCAATGCGTGCCTTATGTTCTTGAGGCCGATGCCGCCTGTCTTTATATCTGTCGGGCTGACCTCCACAAGCAAATCGTACTCAACTGAATCCATGACGTAAAGCGGATCGCTGTACTTTTCTGTGCCTACCTTTCCGGTGGTCTTCTTTCTTTCTATCAGATCGGCCGGAGAAAGGCCTGAGGGATTCGAGACGTAGGAGGACGAATCCATCACGCAGACTATCGTCACCTGCTTTCCGTATCTCTCTTTGAAGAAATCATTTCTGAGCAGCAGCACTTCCGCGAAACCTTGTCCTACGGTACCGAATCCGCTCATCAGTATCCTCACGTCAAAGCCCCCTGATGTACACTATGTTGCTCTTTTTACATGCATCCGCAAGGAACTCATCAAATTTCTTCAGATCGTCTATGCTCATGAGCTCGGCGGAGATCATCGCCGTACGCGTGGAGCTTGCGTTATTCGATGAATAACTTACATCCACGGACTCCAAGGAGATCACGCTGGAAGCCTCATCGATAAGCGATTCGACGAAGGACGCCTTGAATTTTCCCACCAGCATATACTCCATCGTGTGCGTTTTGTACACGGATCCTATCTTTGCTATCTGTACATCTTTAGACTTCCAGATGCCCTTGAGCCTGTCAAGTTCAGATGCGTCCTTTACCTCGAATGTAACGTCAATGCATATCCTCTGATTCACTATCTGCTCGCGATCGTGTACGACGCCGACTATGTTGCCGTTGACGAGCGATATGGGCTCCAGAGATTCCACTAGGCGTCCCGGGAGGTCCTTTACATAGAGCTGTGCATTAACCATCATTTCCAATACCACTCTGGGTTTATTTTCGTTATATTTGACATAATTATATCCTACTATTTAATCGAGGCACCACAAACGTTTATTTTATCTACAATGAAATGCACGTGTGGATATCCTTAAGGAGCATCGACGCCACTGCTCCTTTCCTCATCTTCTGTGAACTCCAATATGTCTCCAGACTGGCACTTCAATACGGAACAGATAGCGTTCAGCGTAGAGAAGCGTATGGCGCTTATCTTTCCAGTCTTTATGTTCGAAAGGTTGATGTTGGATATCCACTCTTTCAGCGAGTTCGTTCAGGGACATCTTCCTGTCGGTTTCACCGTATCCCGCAGACCTCAGTCCATGGCTGAATTGATGGTCATCTCTGAGATGTCCATACAGTATTGGGCGATGCGCTGGGCGCTTCCGGCGATGAGGCTGGTGGACGATGCGGTATCGATGTCCACCACTATCTTCTTGAACGCCTTGTCTATCTTTTTGGCAAGCCTCTCGCCTTCTTCGATGCACCACTCGGCAGTATTCATATCGACCTTAAGCCAACCGTTCACTGATTCAGTATACAGTTTCATTATCTCTTTCCCGATATCTTTGATGCCTAGATCGACGGCGTCCGCTTTCTTTTCGTTCGAGAGCGTCATGAGATTCTTCGAAAGAAGCACGGTGTGGTCCCCGATCCTTTCCAGTATCCTGCTTACAGAGATGTGTTTCGTGAGCTCGCTGAGATTCGAACCCATCTTTTTGCACAGCCACGGATCTTTTTTATAAATGCTGTTCTGCCTGGATACGAGCCAGTGGACCCTGTCTACTTCCATATCTCTTTTTTCCATGTCCGCGACGCGAGAAACATTTCTGTCGTCCGCGTATTCGAACACGTCGCCGATCATTTTTCTCACGAGGATGCTCATCCTCTCAATGCTTTTGCGCGGTCCGATCTCGGCATGGTCCATCAGGTCCTTGATGAGAATGCGGTAGTTGTCCTCTTCAACGACCTCAAGGCCTATGGATGTCTGCGTGAAAGAATTCACAACATCGATGGTGGAGTTCGTAAGAGGCTGTTTGGAGAATGCTTCGATCATACTGTGACCGGAGATATAGGCGCCTACAAGCTGCCTGTAAAGGAAGTCTTCGTTTGTTATATTAGTAACATCTATTTTCTTTATATCTTTAGGTGGAGCGACCTTTTTGACGGGTGAGACGAGAAGGTCCCCGTCGGTTTGAACCTCAACATTCACGCTGTCGTTCTTCTTCAGACCCATTGATTCCGCCCACTCTTTCGGGAGGGTTATCATGTATGATTCTCCCTGTGTGATTTGTATGCGTCTTGTGTCCATGAGGTTGCATATGCTTTTTGTATTAATATTTGTTCGAATTAGTAAATTACTAATCTGATACTTACAAACACATACTCACGTTTTTTACAACGAGCACGTATATATTCTCGGTGCGAATTGTCAATATTCGAGGTGCAAAGACCTTGGAACATAAGATACAAATGTTGATCGTCGTCATCATAACGGCGATAATCTGTATCGCGGGAACATATGCTCTCGTCGGAGGCGATAATGGTAACGCCAGCCCGACGATCACAACAACGGGTTCTACGACGATACAGCCAGTTATGTCGATCTATGCTGAGGAATACGGTAAAGCCACAGGCGTGACCGTAAACGTCAGCGGCGGAGGATCCGGTGTCGGAGAGGCCGCAGCCTTAGCAGCAAAGCCAGGCGATGCTCTGATCGGAAATATGTCAACAGACATATCGCAGAGCGACATCAATGCCGGTCTGGTGGCAACACCTATCGGTAAAGACGCAGTGGTAGTTATAGTGGATAAAGATGCAGGCGTAACAAGCCTGACAATAGACCAGTTGGCGAAGATCTACCACGGAGACTTCAAGAACTGGAGTGAACTCGGCGGCAACAATCTGACCATCAGCCCGATAGTAAGGGAAGACGGGTCCGGAACAAAGGACTGCATAGACACTATCATGACAAGCTCATTCAGCACATTAGGTATCACCAAAAACCAGATGATAGCATACGAGGACAGCGCAGGCTACTCGCAGCAGACATCTACGGGTGCAATGCTTTTGACGGCAGAGGGCACTTCGGGCGCGATCGGATACGTGAACCTCGGTGACATGTCGCAGTGTGTGAACACAACGCCTGTATCGATCGGCGATGGTACGAACCCAGCCGTCTACCCCACAGCCTCAGCTGTGATGTCGACAGACCCTGCTACGCACTACCCGATCTCAAGGACACTCAACCTTGTCACGATGGGAGACCCAAACGGCCCGAATGCTAACGCAGCAGTATGCGCGTTCATCAACTGGATACTGTCTCCCCAGGGACAGAAGATCCTTGTGAACCAGGGCGGATTCGTTTCGACTGAATTCCCAACACTGAACCCGTGAGCTAATCGTGGTGAAAAAATGACGCCCGAGGATCAATTCAAAGACGCAACAAGCAGTATAGGGGACAAAGAAGGCGGGATACTCTCAAACTTCAGTCCTAAGCTGATCATTGGACGTCTCAAACACGAAGAAAAAGCTAAACTTCTTCTCATGGCAACGGTAGTTCTGACCGTTGCTATCCTTTTTATTATTATCATTTTCATCGCTTACAACAGCTTGGATGCATTGAAAGAACTGAACATGTGGCAGTTCCTGACCGGCAGCACATGGTCCCCCACTACAGGTACGTACGGCGCATTGCCGCTTATCTTAGGGACATTCTTGGTCACCGGCGGAGCGATACTGTTCGCCTTGCCCGCAGGGCTAGGCATTGCGATCTACATTAACGATGTGGCATCGCCAAGGGTTAGGAATATACTGAAGCCGGCATGCGAGCTGTTTGCGGGCATACCGAGCGTTGTATATGGGTTCTTAGGCATTATGGTCTTGGCACCCATGCTTTTGAATATGTTCCCCGATTACATGACATATAGAGGAATGTCGTGGCTGACGGGTTCGCTTGTATTGGGGGTGATGGCCCTTCCGACGATAATATCCGTTTCTCAGGATGCAATGGGGGCCGTTCCCAAATCGTATATGGAAGCATCGATGGCAATGGGAGCTACCAAATGGGCGACGACGAGAGCGATCGTGATCCGCTCCGCGATATCAGGTATAACGGCAGCTACCATACTCGGGGTGGGCAGAGCACTCGGGGAGACGATGGCAGTACTGATGGTCTGCGGTAACTCTCCGAATATTCCCGCACCGATATGGGATGTATTTTCCATAGTGAAACCAATTACAGCCGCGATAGCATCAGGAATGCCAAACGTATCATTCGGAAGCACTTATTACTCAGCATTATTCTTATTGGCCCTGATCCTGATGGCGATAATCATTCTTGTGAACATTACTGCCCGCAGGATAATCCGCAACACAAAGATAAAAATGGGGGCGACGGAAAGAACCCGCCTTGAGAGAAAGCTCAAGGGCATGACCGCACACATCACGGCGCCGCTGGATATGTATAAGAAATGGATAATAACGGGAGTCTTCTGCATATTTGTGTTTGCACTTGTATTCATGATGTCCTCTCTGTTCATAGGCACGCTCGGAGGTCTGCTCATGGGCATTCTGGCCACTGCTTTACTGCTTATATCAAAAAAAGTGTCGGAGCTCATCGGACCCAGATATACGCAGAAGATAGTCTACTCATCATTTGGCATAGTGGTGATAGCGGCGATGATCGTGCTGGTGGCATCTTTGGGCATCATTGTCGTAAAGGGATTGCCGACGATCAGTTTTGACTTCATATTTAGTGCACCGTCAAATTCAGGCCTCGCCGGAGGGATATGGCCCGCCATCATTGGAACGTTGGAACTGATGGCAGGTACTGCAGTGATAGCATTCCCGCTGGGAGTATGCTCCGGAGTATACATGGCGGAGTACGCAAAAGATACAAGGTTCGTAAGAATATCCAGACAGGCAATAGATGCCCTGAGCGGAACGCCAACCATCATATTCGGGCTCTTCGGCATGTCAGTTTTTGTGTATATGTTCGGATGGGGGTACTCCCTTTTGGGAGGATGCATAACCCTTTCGCTGATGGTGCTTCCCACAATAATCAAAACCACCGAAGAGGCTATAATCGCAGTGCCGAAGGAACTCGCAGAAGCATCAGCCGCGATGGGGGCGAGCAAGTGGTACACAATAGCAAAGGTCGTGCTTCCCGCGGCGATGGGAGGTGTAATAACAGGATTCATACTGAGCATAGGCAGAGCGATCGGGGAGACCGCACCCATAATGTTCACGGCCGTGGTAGCGTTCAAGATGACAGCTTCATTCGCGCTTCTGCAACCGATAATGGCACTACCATATCATCTTTATTTCCTGATATCAGAAGTACCTGGTTCTACAGCTCAACAATACGGCACCGCACTGGTGATAATGATAATGGTCGTTTCTTTGTTCGTAGCGGCATCGCTTATAAGGCGCAGATATAACAAGAGAATGGGTTGGTGAGACAATTACAGAAAAAGAGAACATAATTGAAACGAGCGACCTGAACTTCTGGTACGGGAGCAAGCAGACTCTGATGGACATAAACCTACCAATCAGGAAGAATGCCATAACTGCGCTCATAGGGCCGTCAGGGTGCGGGAAGTCTACGCTTCTCAGGGTGTTCAACAGAATGAATGACCTTATTGACGGGACGAAGATGACCGGGATCGTATTCTTTGACGGGGAGAACATATGCAGGCCTGAAACTGATGTTCTGGCTCTTAGAAAAAGAGTCGGGATGATATTCCAGAAGCCCAACCCATTCCCCATGACCATAAAAGATAATATTGAGTACGGTCCGAAACTGCACGGCGTCAAGGACCGCAGGGAATTGGACGCAATCGTTGAGGAATCCCTCAGGAAAGCGGTTCTGTGGGATGAAGTAAAGGACAGGCTCAATACCTTTGCGATGTCCCTCTCCGGAGGGCAGCAGCAAAGACTCTGCATTGCGCGCGCATTGTCGATCAATCCCGAAGTGTTGCTCATGGACGAACCGACATCAGCGCTAGACCCCATCGCAACTGCGAAGATCGAAGGCCTGGCGCTTGAGCTCAAGAAAGAGTATACAGTGGTCACGGTAACTCACAATATGCAGCAGGCGAGAAGGATCAGCGATTATACCGGATTCATGTACCTGGGCAGGCTGGAGGAGTTCGGGAAGACCAACGACATCTTCGAATCTCCGAAAAGCGAACTTACAAGAGAGTATGTGTCAGGTATATTTGGCTGAGACTGAACATTGTGCATAAGGATGAATCATATTTACGCCGATAGCGGCGGAAAACCCCCTTCAAATTTTTCATAAGCCGAACACCTACGAACAACAGATCATATGCAGGTATGGCACAATTCATTACTGCCTAAACTCAAATTGTATGCGTCCATATAGTGGTCACAAATCGATTTTTAATGGAATATATGCGCCGAGAGGGAGATTCGAACTCCCGAGGGAAAGTTCCCACGAGCTTTCCAGGCTCGCGCCGTACCGGGCTAGACTATCTCGGCCTGTCGCCTACAAACTTATTCTTAAATTAATACCTTTCTGAAACTGGGTTCTGGTAAACC
>Ga0123357_10005013_pt1 | contig 15743 bp, 8 predicted proteins | sample TergutEmb28metaG_FD_89873 | JGI IMG/M metagenome (GOLD analysis project Ga0123357, IMG submission 89873) | Embiratermes neotenicus P4 segment gut microbial communities from Petit-Saut dam, French Guiana - Emb289 P4 | ecosystem: Host-associated > Arthropoda: Insects > Digestive system > Gut ... | reverse complement strand
TCGGCTGCTGGCAGCCGAGGTGTGCGGATCAGCGGTAGTAATGCTGGATAGACCGTGTCCGATACAGTGCACGACTGCTGGCTACCCCCTCCATTCGCCTTTTTCCCCTTCACTTCTCCACCCTTGCGTTTCCGTGTGCCATCACATTCCATTTCTGCTCTACTGGCCGCTGATCGGGCACATGTAAAGGAACTGCAGGGGCAGTTACTGACCTCACAGAGGGACGTACTGGCCGCAGAATGGGCATATCCAAAAAACTGCACAGTCAGGTGCTGGCCCCGTAGCGGGCATTTCCAGCTTAACTGCCAAGGACGTACAGGCTCCGCACCGAACACTGCTAAAGGAACTGCGAAAGCATGTCCGCGCTTTGTTACCGCATTTGCATAGTTAAAAGGCATCGCGACTTGTTTGAATGGGGCAACGACTGGGTAGCATATTACTATTGTTGCGCTGCATCGTCTGTCGAGCGCCAGGTTCTGACGCCTTGTAGGTGAAGGCAAAGGTAAAGTTCACCCTAGAACAGGCCACGAAGACCCAGAGGGCGAGTGGAGGTATAGCTCTACTCTTTCCTTAACCTCGGCGCTAGATGGGGGGGGGGTGTTCAACGCCACGACCCGGCTGCTTTACCCCCTGGAAATACCCGATACGCATTGTATAGGAGGCTGAGTGCGCCCCAGGGCTGGTCTGGACGGGTGCAGAAAATCTCGCCCCTCCGGGATTTGATCCCCGAACCGTCCAGCCCGTAGCGAGTCGCTATACCGACTGAGCTATCCCGGTACTATGACACCTTGTATTCTTGATTAATTTACCAGCATTTACAAGGAACATGCTCCCTCTGCACCCTTGTGCGTGAGTTGGTTCATGGATGTTATCCAGGACCTGAGTAATGCTCTTTAGCCTGGGTGTTTACGGAAAGGATTTGTTAGTTCGGGTTTTTGTTTGAAGTTTTATAAACTGTTGTGTGAGAGAGAGAGCCTGAACTTATAGAAGCAGTGACATGATGATATCTGAATTTCGTCTAAACAGTGTTTCATAAAGATTCAGTTCTCACTAACAGAAAACACTGCTTGTCAGTTGCCAAAACCAACCAGTTAATTCTGCTAAGGGAAATTATGGCTTCTGATTCTGAGCGAAATATGTAGGTAGCCAGTGTTCTGGCTAGACAAAATGCAAAGTTCTTACTATTCCAGTAGGTGGTGCATATTGTTCCCATTGTATACGAAAGGTAAGCGTGTAAGGATCGTTCAGGCAACATCGATTGGACGAATATAGCTCTGAATTTTGCAGTAAGAATATGTGACATTAGGAGGAGGAAGTCCAAGTAAAGAGGATTTTGAAGCAGGAAGAAGCAAGGATGTACTGCATGTTACTTAGTATGTGCACTATATTCAGAGAGTCCGTGGGAACACGATACCTGATACCTGGCATGCTGATTTCTGGATCTTAGTACTTGGTGTGTATGAGCGTAACTACGAGGACATAGCAATAGATATCGTCGTCGCTGGCAATGTAGTTACGTTTTCTGCAGTGTTATGACCACCTAGTAACGACAGCTGTATATACAGCCAGGCGGGATGTTTCCATAGTTGTGCAGCCGCAATTACGTGACTGCCGCGAATGTAACTTTGATGCTCTTTACTAACTTTTAATTTATTTAACGATGCTCCTAGTACCTCCGGCTGTACTATGTAGAATCAATTGGTAATGTAAGGAACAGTGAATTGAAAAGGATGTGTAAGGGAGCGGTTGTAGCCTGATTTGTGTCGTAACTCAGCACATGCGTGGTACAGGTGATGCGTTACTGCTTGAGCCATTTTGCGGTGTAAAATTGCTTTGGTATTACATTATAGAAAAGGTATAGGTGTCTGAGACGGGGTTGCAGTGGTGTACCTACTGTTTTTAACATAACATTAGAGAAGGCCATTGAAGATTTTGGAGTAGGAAAAATGGGCACAGTATAGGGCAGCACGTTGTAGCATATGCAGACGATCTAGGTATTATTGGCAGATCCGAAGAAGCCGTTAAAGTGGCATTTATTGAAATGGTTAAAGAAGCACAAAAGATTGGCCTTCACTGAGGCCAAAACAAAGTTCATGGAAGTAACCATGAATCCGAAAAATACAAAGTGTCTTACAGCTGGTAATTACACATTTGAGATAGTGCCTGAATTTAAATATCGAGACACTTGTTACTAGTACCAACAATCTGAGTACTGAAATTCATCATAGATGGCAAGTAGCTAATAAGTACTATCTTGGACGTAGAAAACAACCAAGGTCTCACTGCACCAGAATAAACACTGAATTTAAACTGTATAAGACAAAAATAAGACCATTCTTACTGTATGGATGTGAAACGTGGACAATTAGTAAAAGTGATGACAACAAGGTTAGTATATTTGAAAGAAAAGTTTTGAGGAGTGTATGTGACCCAATAAAGGTAAATGAAGATTGGCGAACTAGGTGCAATCACGAATTGTACCAATTCCCTGACTTTTTCAACCACCAGATAGTGATCAGTATCACATTCAGCTCCCCTGATAGATCGTACATCGAGTATACTCGAATGCTAGCTCCTGTCTATCAATATGTGATCAATCTGGTTGTGAGTCTTTCCATCAGGTATGTTTCGGTGCGGAAACATCGTGCTCTAAACAACTAGATTTTTTGATGTGGCAAAGTTTACCATTCCATCACCAGTACCATTGCTGTTGACGCTTATTCCCAATTATTGTTTTGAAAATATTCTGTCTCTCCGCTTTTGCATTGAAATCTCCTAACAGAATTTTCACGTGGTACTTAGGAAAATGGTGAAAACCCTGCTCTTTTTCCTCATGAAAACTGTCTTTTAAGTGTAATTTGTTCCTTTTTGGGCAATTCTCCGGCGTCTGAGTTCTAATTGCCCAATTAGAACTCAGATGCCGGGAATTACCCAAAAAGGAACAAATTACATTTAGAACACGGCGAAAGCTTAAAAACAAGAGTGTCTTTTAAATCATCGCTTTTCTCCTCACTTGGTGCATGCACATTCAAAACAATGATTATTACACCAGCGACATCTCAGAACTATATATGACATCTTATCACTAACAAACTCTACTCTCTCAACTGCTGACACTGTTCTGTGGTGTACAAAAAATCCTACCCCAATTGATGAATGTCGTTTCTTTTCCATAGAAAAAAAAATTACAGGGGTGCTGATAAGTCCTTAGCCTGCCCAGAAAGGAAACAGGCTAATGTTTCTGTCAGAATGCCGTGAATTTCCTTCGGCGCCTTGCCCTGCAAGAAAAGAAATTGGATGACAGCTCGCGTCTCGATTCTGTTGAAATCGCGCGCGTCCCTGACACGCTTCCGAGCTTGTTTCCTTCCTGGTCGGGCTAAGGACTTATCAGTACCCCGGTATAATCCCCTGCTCTTACTGTGTCCCCTTTGTCCCACCTAACCTCCTGTACACCCACTAAATCTAATTTGCCTTTTGTTAATTCCCTGGCTACTGTGATGATTCGCCATTCCAGCCGTAATACGTAAGTTTGAATCCCATGCATCAGAGACTCGTTTTATCACTGACAAGGAAGACCGAAGCAGACCCGGTGTCCACATCACCCAACGAGTGCGGCTACAGGAGAATTTTCAGTCGTTTGACAAATTCACTTTACATCCCAGACAAATGTGTTTGGAGTAATTTGCCACTTTGGCTTAACAGCTGCCATAGCAGGTATTATTATTGCAATTAAAATATTAGGTAAAAAGGTGACGTTCAAACTAGAACAGGCCATTTAAGCCCAGTGGGGAGAGGTCCTAGACGTATGGCTCTCCCCTTATAACCTCGAAGGGGGTGGGTGGTCAACGCCACGCCCCGGCTGCTTTACCACAAGGAAAAGGACTCAGTACCCATTGTACAGGAGGTTGGGTGGGTCCCAGGGCCGGTCTGGACGGGTGCAAAAATGTCACTGTTAACGGGATTTTTTTTTTTTTCGATCCTCGGACCGTCCAACCCGTAGCGAGGCGCTCTACCGCCTACGCTATCGCGGCCCACACAGAACATTACTACCTTCAACGAGCAAAAGCTGCCCATAGTTTATAAAACACGGGCCCACAATCACCGTCCTTCCTTTTCCTGTTCATGTTGGTACCCATCCACCAGACTACGTAGTGTCGTAATCCAGAAGACCAAATTATGAATCTTCGTTGCCCTGAAATCTTAAATCTCTTGCAATATTTTGGTCAGAGAACTTGAAGAGACCGCTCGTCAGACCTAGACGTGGGAGTTAATGTTTTAGAAGCTATGTGTAGAAAATGTGTGAAGTAGTTGTAGGTAGCGCAGGATATAAATAAACGGCCGATGGAGACGCTGGGAATTTGCCTTTCATTCATTCGCTTTACTCCCTCCATTCTTCTGTGGATACGGTGAAGCATGGAGCCACTCCCTCTGGCGCCCTGCCACTTATCTGCCAGGCCTAACCTTCCGCCTATCGAAGAAAAGTGCCCGTCGCGTACATACGGTACTTCCCTTCAATGGTTCGCACACAAAACTTCTGTATTCCTAAGACGACATGTTGCCATTTATAGAAGTCATTAGTCTTGCCACGTTCAGACCCTCAGCCAAGGTGGGAAGTCTGTTAGCTTATGTCCGGCATACTTAAAAAGTTCCCGTATCATAGCCAAGTAGTGTGGTTTTTACGCCGAAGTGACTAAACGGGCCACGGGAAGGCGACTTGTGCTTCGCGCAGTCTGACGTTTTGGTTGGTTGGTTCGCCATCAGTACCCATGTGTAGCAGAAGTCCTTTGTATGACCACGCCAGGACCACGATCAAAACAAGAAATTCTTTAGCATAAGCACATTCCTCGTAAGGCTTCTGTGTCATAGCCTAGCGATGTGTTTGCTTGCGCAGGAAGGGCCAAGTGGACAAAGGAAATGGACTTGCCTTTCCTTTTCCCCCTTCGTTAATTTCTTGGTTGTTTCGTCGTTTGGTTGGCTTTTTGGCTGGCCGGGTAGTTGGCCTGTACAGTCGGAACTGACGACTAGCAGCAAAGCAGATGATAGCACGACAGGTAGACTAACCTCAGTTGCAGTGTAACGTTCACTTCGACCGTCGATGCTGTCTTTTGATGGATTATGCGGGCTCTCAAGGGACGTTGCTGACAGTCATGTCCGGAAGGCCCAATCCAAGTACCTTCGCATTGCTACTTACGTACACTGAAACGTAACAGGAAAATTCACGACGAAGTTGATTTTTTTTCTTTTGGCCGATCACAGCAGACCCTGAATTCAGCCTTAGGTCGGCGCGTGGCTGTTTGAAGTCACTTTCTTCTTAACCGAAGGCGACCGAATGTGAGTAGGCCAATCGAAGTTGCACGTAAGAATGCGATTCGATAGCAGGTTTGTTCTTTCACCCTCATCGGCCTCGAAGCCCTAGGTTTTCCCTGTTTTACCTCAGTTTTAAGGAAAATGCCACGGGTTTAGTTATGACGGGGCATAGTTCACTTTCCTCCATCAGGGAGTGCTTCAGCTGAAGATGATCGATCCCCCCGTCCTGCATTGTTGGCCATCTGCCCATGCGATCACAGCTCCTTTGGGTTCAATCACAGAACATCATCGAAATAAATTTTTCCTCCCAAAGCACTAATTTCCACTTCCTGGCGCCGGTATTGGGTTGAAATGGCAGTAACACACTCGTTAGGTATAGTATCATTACGATTCGTTTAGTCCCACTGTAGGCTGCATTCACAGCTAGCAGCTGTGTCTCTAGCATAGTCCGCTTGTCCACATCCCTAAGTATTTTTTTATACCATGTTTCCCCGGTGGTCGAAGGGAGAACAACCCCGTCGTTCAGGCGACAGAGGTTAGGGACGGCTTGTGCAGCTTTCCATATGGCATCAGCGGCGTGGACGTTAGTCAGTGGCGGTCGCCGCAAGTCGTTAGTATGAACACGTCAGCGCGTTAGCGTAGGCAGATATTCTCATAAAATTTATAAGGCACCGTTATCAAATTCCAGCATTGCGTTTCTGAAGCAACAATTGGTTTAACCTGGAAACAGACACTGACTTCTGCGAAATTCGCTCGCCGTTAACTTTTCGGTTTATTGCCCTTGGTTCTTCGGTTGTAATATTATTGGTCGCTTCAAGTCATGTGTATTATAAAAATACTGCGATGGTAAGTGTTGATTGTTCACTTTGAAACAGGTAGAACTGATTTTAGGCCTACGTGTTGTGTGTGTATGTGTGGAACTTCGTACGTCACCCCAAGAGAGGAATATAGCTGGTATTTGGGAACAGGAGAATACACGTATTTGGGCCTAAGGAGGAAGATTCGACAGGAGAGTGGAGAATAATGCATAATAGGAACTTGATAATTTGCTCTGTTGTCCAGAAGAGATGAGATGGGCGGGGCATGTCACAGACGTAAGGGAGACGACCACACACAAAATTGTCGATTAAAAAAAACCCTGAAATGAAAAGCCACTTGCAACTTTTAGACGTCGATTGGCTCTGAAAGAAATAGTACCTCATATGTGAGGGTGTGGATTTATTTTCATCGGGCTCAGAATGAGGTTCAGCTGTGGACTGTTGTGAACACAGTACTTAAAGTACGGGGCACACAGACTAGCCGAGAGTCTGGTGGATTTTTTTATCTTCTCAGGGATAAGTACGTCGACAATCCGGTGCCGTCATGTTGCAGCCGCCGGACTGGGCCCTGAATGCAGTGTGACCTGAGTACCTAAAAATAAGTGCCTGTAGAATTGTGTAATAGTTCAGTTTCTGGGTTTGATGATGCCATATCACCTCTTTCGGTCGCAGCTTTGTGTGTCGTTCTGTTCTGCTAGGTGTATAGCACGTGTGTCAATTCTTCACACAGCTGCGCATGTGCATACCGTAAGACGCCTTCAATGTATGCGTCTGCCCGATATCGCAATTAAGATCCCAGACTCTCGGCTGCTGATTATCGTCATCGCAAAATTCCGCCTCTTAGTATTCTGCAGAAGTTTATTGTCCCAAACACTCACTTTGCTCTGTGCAGCAATGCGTAGGTGGAAGTGACGTCAAGGCTGTACGGCTCTTCCATCCCCTAGGGTTTGGGGGCGGGGTTGGGAACTCGTCTGACGCAACTAGCTGCAACTTTATAAAATTTCTGTGCAGAATGGCTCCACCCATTTTTTTCACCGTGATGGACCTTCTGGTTATGCAAGAGGAAAGTTTTGCGTCATCTGTTAGATTCACTTGTAATATGTGTATGGTGAATAAGAAATATTGATTGAAAGACAAAGGGAGCACTTGGCAGACAGGAACAAGCCTGGAAAAACAAAGCAGTGTGACAGTACTCTGCCCAATGCCGCTTTGGTATCCGAAAGAGCATTACTTTGAAATTACGATAAATACATATGTAGAAGCTTTAATGTCGTGTTCCTCTAACGACTTGAATAGCGCCTGCTCTCGCCTACTTCGTTTGATCTTGTCACGGTACAGTGTTTGGTTTTGCAGTTCTACACGCCTTCGTCTGTAGTAACAAAGACGAAACGAATTTTCAGCTATCTGGAAAGAAAACTGAGACCGAATTTCAGATCTAACGTGAGTTGGTACGCATAAACAAAACAACATTCTCCATCCCAGGGTACGGTGTAATTCGTCTACTGTAACTCTGACGTCATTTTGCGTATTGTTCGAAGACATTCTGCAGGATTCGAAAAGAAGGGTGTACACTGAAGTTGTTGGAAGCATTTTGATAGCCGTCAAACCTCTTAATACAGTATACAGCACCAACGACACCAATGCCTTCTTTTAACGGTTGGGCACACGTGCTGTAGGTACAGTACCTTGTCTTTATACAGTGCAGTCAGCGTTAAGTCTTTTTCTTTAAAGGTGTCATTCATTGCCCATAAAGTTGTGTTGCATGTTAATTGTTGTTTAGGTTGGCAATCCAAGTTCAAGCCTGATTACCTAATCAAAAGGAAACGTCGTAACACCCGATATCGCCCCGCCAGCTGTCCTTAACCACAATATTTTTCGTACTGTTAAAAGTCACGTCGAGAAACATAACTGTACAGTATATTACAGCAAATGAAAATGAGAATACAGCAACGTGGTGGTTCTACATGCGAAATGATTCAATACCTACAGGCACATTTACACCACCGAAGTGTTTAGCGAATGGCGCCATACCGAGACTTTCCATTTTTAATTAATAGGGAACAATTCTAATCACGACTTACATGGACGTTTCATGATGATGTTATAGGGGGGCATTTTATCTGGGGTTTCCGTTGTTAATTAATGGGGAATTACTGGAAATTTCTTAGTCGCTGAGTGTAGTAGTATCCGGGTTCGACCGTAATTGGTCTGGTTTATGTCGGTTTGAAACTTGATCTTGTGCCTTGCTTGCTAGAACTTGATATTTGAGGTTATTTATATTCTATTCTGGATCAATATAGCGTGCTGTCTGATAGTTGGGTGCCGACTTCTGGAAGGAGCATCCTGTCCCGGTCTTTATATTTGCGTTTAAGGCCGTAGCTACCTAGTGCCCGAGAGAGATCATGCGTTGTCATTTATGACAGCCGGAATGGCTCATCTGCTGTTGTTTGTACACACCTGCTAAAAACGTCGGAATGCGAGCCTCTGAATTGGCCCATGGCGTTCAGTGTACGCTGTGCGTGGCCTTGGATCGGCTCCGAGGATGCGAAACGCCCAGCTCGCTTCTGTTCGTATCGTATGCATATGTAAGGATGGCCAGTTTACTCCCATTTCGATTTTATGAAGGAGATAAATCGATCAGAACTAACATCGAATCATTGTTGGTCCAAAAGAGGACACTTCTTACACTATGTCGACATTTTCTAATTGAAGAAAGTTACAAATTACCATGCCACCGTACAAAATATTTAGACAATAGACATGGGTAGGGACGAGCATAGAAAATTGAGTGTACTCCCAAGGAGCAGAGCCCTTCTTGAGAAAGTAGTCAGCGCTTAGGGGATGTGATGTTGACAGATAGACACTATTTGTCACATCTAGGACGACCGTAATCTTCAATAAGTTGATTATAAATAGCATAGAAATTTCCGTCAACACAGTAGTTGTGTAGACGGAAATTTCTATGCTATTTATAACAAACGTAATGATTTTCACACAACGGGATGAATTCTATTAAAATAATAATAATAATAATAATAATAATGTAATCTTCAATAGTCGATCATCTCGTCAAAACGTCATCCAGTTTCGTCGAACTGGCAGGTTTGTTAGTGTGTTCACACGTGCGCGCCACCGGTCCGTATTCTAAGCCGATCAGCATTCGCTCACCGTATTCCCCATATTCCTTCTGTAGGAACTGCCAATTGCATATTGCTCTGAGATGTACAGTGCCATTCTCTGGGCTACATTGTTCGTAGAAGGCACTAAGCACAAACACGCTTAAACTTCCTTGGCACAGACCAGTACCATTCTTTTACGGCGACACTCACCACCCTAATGCACTATAAACCACCTCAGCGGTACTTGGGAGACTACACGTGTATTAAATCAGGCTAGAGCTGCTCTCGTTCAGTCCGGGAACTTTCGGATCGCATCTCATGTGTGTAATTGTTTAATTAGAATATACCACTGTGGATATATCACATGTCATCTTACGTACCACTATTTTTGTTTTACAATAAGTTGACTACAGTACTGCAACGTTCATTCGATCACGGCCTCGAAATTACGTAGGCCCGAAACTAGGCCGTGTGTTGTTATCAGCAGGAGAGGGATCAATTTTCATGCCGTAAAATAATATCGGAGATAAGTATCCCCCCCCCACACACACGCACGCGCGCGCGCGCGCGTGCGTATAATATGTGTACATGTATGTGTGTATGTATATGTGTATATGATATATCTTAAATCAGTTCCCTTAGGAAACAGACGAGAAGACGGATATGAACTGATAGGCGACATGCGTGTCCGGAGACATTCTGCTGTGAATGTAGTGGTTTTTATACTTTGTCAAATGACAGACCTACTTAATGAACTGTCGGTCTGTGTTTCGAGACGTATGACTATACGTCACTCATACTTTTTGTGTAAGGAGCTAGCAGTATCATCCACGAATAACTTATTTATTCTGTTCAATAAAACGGGAAATGATTATAAATAAAGTGGATCGTTCCGAAGGCTGCGTGTTGTCCTGCATTTTGTGGCAAGTTAATGATGTTATGTATGTCACTGTAACAATCGCAGAATTACGCAGGCCGACACGATTTACCGATCTTCTGACTACGCCCGCATGTTGTGATCATCTCATGGCCATCTGAACACTAGTCGCCTGACCTTAGGCGAAAATTAGCTCCATTCAGAAGCAACAATTGTTAATTTCCTGTGAACTGGATAACGTTCAGCTGGTCGCTTTAAATGCTGCATGTCACAACGAGACAAGGTTTCTTGTTCAAGAGGCATGTTGCGTGTTCGTCTAAGTTATTTCAATTTTAATGCAGATTGTTTCCGTTTATTTGTGTGGTATCTAAGAACTAAACGTAAATGTAGCAGTTTAATGGCCGGCAACACCGACAATCTGTCTTCATTTTCCAAAGTGTAAGATCCTGCTATGCGAGATTTAAGGTTCTCATATCGGTGTTGGTGAAGATTCAGGTCCTGCAGAATGCTACGCCATATCGACTGGTAGGCATAATAGACAGTGTAACAACCCAGAATGTTGTTAGTTACGATCTGAGTTTGCTCATACTCCTTCCCGTGTTCATTTTCATGCATAATTTGACTGTTTGAATGAACATGATACATTTTCTCAGCTCTGTGTGTGTGTGTGTGTGTGTGTGTGTGTGTGTGTGTGTGATACGTTATGATAACTGGTCGTAGTATCGGATTTTATAATGCTTGTGAAATTTGGGGATCTCTCAGAAATTGTGTTCTGGTGTAAATTTATCGACTGCTTCTAGAAAACGTGCTGCTTGTTTCCTCAGAGCAGATGAGTGGATTTTAGGTATATTTGCCTCCCTGTAAAGGAATATGTCAGATTTGAGATCCTTTCGGTGGTTACTGTGACGAAATTTGCGTTGTGGCCTATGACGCCCTGTCATATCGTCTGGGGTGAACTGCCGGACCCTGAATATGGAGACACTGCGTTTCTCAGAAACACTAACTACTTACCAGTTGACACCGTGCAACATCTCAGACAACATGAATCTTATCAATACCGCTGTGAGAACCTCAAATCTCTCATCTTCTTTAGTGTGTTTCTTAGCGACGCTCTTAGTTACAAAGATGGTACAACATCGATGTCGGATGAATGTATGGAACGTTGGCGGAATGATACTGTCAGGCGAAAACCGACGTAGTCGAAGTAACATCTGAGTGCAGCCTTGCCTGCCACAAATCCCACGTGGGTTGAACTAGGAATTTACCCGGAAGATGAAGGTAACATGTTACTGTTAGTGACGGGTGAGTTTCTTCTAGACTGCGTGGCTTTGCGTCGTAGAAGACGGCATTATTCGTGTAAGCCTCTGTGTAGTGCGAAATCAAGTAGCTTATACAACACTCTCAACAACGGAGCTTGGGTGTGTGTGTGTGTGTGTGTGTGTGTGTGTGTTGATACCGGAATTGCACCACTTTAAGGTTATCCGACGACTCCAGAAACGTGTCCGGGTGTCAGATTTTGAGAATGTTATGTTACTGAAGTGGAGGATTAAACACAATGACAGAACAGCTAACACAGCTTCTTGAACGCGCTGTGTGTGATTGATTGACCATGGTGTTCATTATTTTGGGTACAGACGTACTGTTACAGAGCTAACTGCGCTGCTTAAAGAGAGAAATTATTTTGCGTTTCATTTCCTTACGCATTTACCATGACAGAAGACGTCTCACATAAAGGAAACAGAGTGATAGAAAATATTATTCTCAGTTGTACACTGCGTACCCGGTTTTTGTAGCATGGTTAGTTTTTTAAACAATTGTGAAGTGCCTTATATATTGGCTGTTACGGACCAAATTTGAGTCCGCTCTGAAATATTAAGTACTGGTCTCCCAATACCAAGCTTCGTCAAAATGTGTGTGTAGTTTGGGAGATGAAATTGTCGGGCACATGCGTTCGCCCAGTGGCTTCGTACAAATAGCAAATCCACAGGTATTTAAGTTCCTAAAACTGCGTGGTTATGATAGTGACTTTCTTTCATGGCAGTTTAAATGAAAACTGTAGTATTTTGTGTTTTGACGACTTGTAGTATCCAGGAGCTCTTGGCGGCTCACTGGCCGCCCGTTGCACTCCCCAGACGAATGACCATATGCAGACATTCCTGCAAGTTTGTTTAGTCAACCCATATTATTGGAAACAGAGGGTTTTTTAACTCTAGAGATTTTGTGTGCTGGATTGTAAGGAGGCGACTACAGGAGCGTGGGATGCAACACTATAGTAGATTCAGTATAACTGTGCTTGGAGCCTCAGAGATGGGGGATTCTTTCGAAACTAGCCACGCCGACCACTTCGTAATAGCGAAGGGCCTCGTAGAAATCAGCGGTTCACCTGCACTCGTCTGCACAACCGGACTACTGCAATTGTACCATTAGTGATTATTAAACCATTAGTACACGGAGATTGCCGTGGGCTTTCACACTTTAACGACGACCACCCACCCTTCAAACGTCAACCTTCCGTCTTTATTGCAGCAAAGTACAACTCGGCTGTCTACCCGTAAGGTCTCTGTCGCCAGCGGGAACAGGGCCCAAGACCCTCTGGTCAGGAACGCTACTGATCATCGTTTCCGAGTAACACACTGCTTTCAGCGCCACGCTAAAGCGCTACTGTTCAGCACGTCTTGGAGATGGAGGCTGTGTATTGTCAAGACTACCCTGTGTTCTAGCCCATAAGAGCAGATTATGAAAGGTGCATTTCATACTGTGGACAAGATGGAAAGGGAAACGCTGTGCTGTGGAGGGTGGGACAAACTTTCTTGTACAGAAAGCTGCCATTTCTTGCCTTCCTAGGAGGGTGGGTTGAGCTTAAGCCCTTCAAGACTGCATGTAATCCGAATTATATTTAAGGATCCGGTTTTTACCGTCCAGTGCACACACTCCCGTTCGGTTAATGTAGTGTAGCGAAATAATCATTCTTTGTTCTGAGCACCACACAAAACACATAAATGCACTCTGTGGACAGAACGTAGTGTTTTTGTTTTGCAGCTGGTAGTGCGGGTACATAAAGTTCTTAACATATTCAGGGAGCCAATGGGACGGTTGTGAGCAGTAGGCCACGTTTGTGGTGTTTCTGTGAGCTATGACAGCTATTGTATGTTTACTGTGGTGCATCTGCGGGAGAAGAATATCGTAGTTGGTGTTCCGGATCGTTTGGAATTGAAAGATTCTGGTCACCAGGCGACCAGATTCTATCCCCGCAGAAGAAGTGTTGCTCTGCAATATGTACGAAGTCCACGGTTTCGGCTCCTCGAACTTTGAAGCCAGCGTGGCTCTGCCGGCAGTTAGACAAGTAAATAAATATGTTAACCTCTGAACTTATACGCATACATCCATCCTTATCGCAGAGTATAGGGCCCTGCAACAGTCGCGTCACCAGTCAGTATCTTGGCTAGTGACCCGGGGGAATTAGAAATACGTAAAAGACTTCGATTGAAAAACTAGAAGCGAGGAAACTGTCTTGAAAACATAGACATGCTATGAAGGTTTTTAGTGTAATTGGATTTCGAAGAATAGGATGTGAAGACACGGAGTTGATTCAGCTGGCTGTTGTACGAGTGTATGAAGTAGGTAATGAACCTATGGGTTCTCCAAAGGTGCTCTTTTCAGGACCGTCTTGGAACATTGTTTACTATTCCGAGTTAAAGTCATGGTCGAATGAGAGGCAGTCCTTTGTTTATGGTAGATCCTGTCTCGGCATGGGACCAGATATTCTAATTGAGGATTCATCTGGTTTACCACAGTCCCTGACAAATGTGGGGTTAGTTCTTCCACTTAGGCTACGACCGCTTCCATGTGCATCATTGTCATTTCATTTTTCAGTAATATGACGTATCGTCTGAGATACCGACAGCGCCTTTGCATTAAGCACTAATATACGACGTTTCGGATTGTCACAGCGGTGTTGGTGAAGGATATGACGGTATATGGCGCGGGTCAAGTGGTAAGTAGTTGCCATTGGACAGGGCGTCATATCTCTGAAGAGTGGAATCTTCAAGCCGTAAATAAATATAAACAGACCTTTAAATTGATATAATTGCATCACACGTATTTTTGTAAATAAAAGAGGAGGAACTTTGACCTTGGGACTTTGACCATGTCACTGTTAATCACAATTATTTAAATGTTAACTGGAAACATATGTTCCATATGTACGTAAGTTATGCGTCATATGCCCTATGATAAGAGCCGATAACGTTTACATTTGCATTGAGACTTCGAAATAGTCGTACTTGTCACCGCCGTGACATTTGAACAGTGGCTGTCAAAAGTGTGGCCAGTAGGCTGCTCCGAAATTTAAACAGCCACAGGAACGACTTGTGTAGAGAGAAACAACCCACGACAGCTTATGAAGGGTTAAACAGTTGAAGAATAAAAGACCAACTTGATGTCACTAGCTATTTTATTTCACTTCTTATGTGCTCAACATGTTTCGGACATTAGTATATCCATCATCAGGAGCTTGCGACTTTACTGTTGAATTACCACATCGGTTGTTGTGTTCTCGGTTCGTTGTGTGTTGGAGATTTGGTGCGGCTGGTTTTGAGTGGTGTACGTGTTGCAGACTGAAGCACAAGCTTCAGCCTGCAACACGGACACCACTCAAACCCAGCCGAGAACACAACAACCGACGTGGTAATTCAACAGCAAAGTCGCAAGCTCCTGATGATGGATGTATTAATGTCCGGAACATGTTGAGCACATAAGAAGTGAAATAAAATAGTTAGTGACATCAAGTTGGTCTTTTATTCTTCAACTATTACAATGATGCACGGTCCAATAAACATAAGGATTAAACAGCTGAACGTTATCAGCCTGTATTGTAAGGAAATGGCGGTTTCTGTTGTCATGTCTGTAGCCCCTTCTTAATAACTTTTGAACAAACTGGCGTCAAGGTCGGTATGGACATCTTGCCGCTAGACGTTTGCACTATTTAGTTTACTACCTTCCGTAATAGCCATTCTAGCACTACTTAATACGTTTTCTAGAAATATAGTGTGCTAGTCATGTTCGGAATATTCGGCACATGTTTTGTAGAACTTAAGGACAAGAGCATATCGATTGCATGAATTATTTAAGGACACGTCCAGTATTACCCACCCACAGTGGAACCCAAAAGAGGCTGGATTTTCTGCTTTGTAGATAACCCTTCGTTTAATACATGCACTTTATACTAAGGTAAGAGTTTTATACAGATGCCAAGGTAGTACGACAGTAATGCCTCCCGTTTTTATCTTTTGAATGTAGCGCCGTGTACAATTTCTTGTCTTAGCCACCGGATAGCTTCACTGCCCGCCACGATCAGGATCATCGGTGCTCCAGTTAGTTACGTGCCTTCAACACATTACTTACTTACTTACTTACTTACTCCATCTTGCAGAGTCCTTCTTGAGAAGCTAACTGGTCTGCATCTAGTCAAGAAATTCCCCGCATTTCACGGCACCTGATGGTTCCTTACCGCACTCACAAGCGTCCGCCACCTGTCTCTATCCTGGGCCAGCCCAATCCACTCCATATACCCACATCCCACCTCCTGGAGATCCATCCTAATATTATCCACCCATCTACGCC
>Ga0123357_10005012_pt1 | contig 15744 bp, 12 predicted proteins | sample TergutEmb28metaG_FD_89873 | JGI IMG/M metagenome (GOLD analysis project Ga0123357, IMG submission 89873) | Embiratermes neotenicus P4 segment gut microbial communities from Petit-Saut dam, French Guiana - Emb289 P4 | ecosystem: Host-associated > Arthropoda: Insects > Digestive system > Gut ... | reverse complement strand
GGCTCGGCACACGTCCTCTTCAGAGCAGAATTCCAGCCGGGGCACGGCTGTCAGACGCCAAGCCAGCGGATTGCCGCAGAGCTTGTCTGAGAAGCCGTCGTGTTTACGCGACGGAGTTGTCACTGCTGTGATCTCTCTGGTCTGAAGAGATACGGTGTGCCGGCCGATAATGTGCCTCGCGGAGGCGGTGGCCGACGGAGTCCCTGACGGATTGCGAGATGGCGGCGAGCCCGGCGCGGTACGCGCTTTCTCGCTGTCGGTGGGAGGTGGCAACGCACATACAGCCCGACCTCGTGCTGTCTGCGCGCAGATGCGGCACTTGAGCCGGCAAGCGCGACTTCCGCTGACACCAGCTCATGGCACATTCAGGCCGGATCACCCCAGCCATGTGGTCTGTGCCTGCGGAAGGCCGCGGTCGCGTGGAGACGGGTAGTATGAGCGGTGGGAGGATCGCTGATTGCCTGATTGCGCACACATGGACTCGGCGATACCGTGAGAGGTGCGACAAGGGAATGCGGCTCACGAAAAGGTGTTCGCGCCCAGGTTGCAATTGTTCGGGAATTATTTCACTTATCACCTGCTTTTCCACGGCTCCCAGGGGCTCCCAGGTGTTTTTCACAGGGGCAGGCCCCCGTGATCGGGGCGCAGGTTACTGTCGAATCGCGTCAGGCGGCGGCGAAAATGGGTGTAGCAGCACACCAGGCCATGAAGTTCGGGAAAAATGACTGACAAGGGAAAGAAACTGCGCATGAAACTGTCGAGGGGTCGTTGTATCGTGCCTTGGCGCGATGCCTGGCTCAAGCTTTGCTGTATTGCTCTGGCCCTCGGCCTTGTCTGGACGGCAACGCCTGTGGCCGCGCAAGGCCGGCTGCAGGCGGACTATGAGGCGACTCTTGCCGGTATTGCGGTCGCCAGGGGTACCCTGAATCTTGACATCGGGGAGGACCAGTATACCGCTGCGTTCAACGTCGGTTCTGTCGGTGTGGTGAAGCTCTTCAAGAGCTTTTCCTGGATCATGTCTGTTCGGGGGCATGTGGTCAACGGAGCGCTGTTTCCGGACTCCTACCATCTGACCAGCACCACGGGAGGGGAGACCGGGGAGGTTACCGTCACCTTTGCCAGAGGCGATGTCAAGGAAACGAGCATCGTGCCCGAGCCAGCGGCGGTCGTCGGACGCATTGCCCCCACGGAGGCCCAGCTCCGTGGCGTTTTTGATGATCTGACGTCGCTTTCCGTGCATGTGTCAGGCAACGGCGATGTGGCCACAGCTTCGGCCTGTGAGCCCAGCGTTCCGGTGTTCAGCGGATGGCTCCGCTTCGATCGCAAACGTGCTTTCGTGCGCCTGGAGACGGTTGAAGCAAAGGGAGGTTATCACGGGCCGGTGGTGGTCTGCGCCGCGCATGTGGTGCCTGTGGCGGGCTATGCGCCTGAGGCGTTCAAGGAGGTGCAAGGCGCGCGTGGCAGCGAGGTCGCCTATGCGCCGGTTGCGGGAACCCGGATCCTGGTGCCGTTCCGCATCACATGGCCGACGCCCTTCGGCACCGTGGAGATCGAAGCGACGCGTTTCGTAAGCTCCGCTCCGCCGTCACAGCGCCCTCCGGTCATTGCCCGGTGAGATCTGTGGGAATTTCTATCTCCTGCCGCGCTGCAGTCTGGAAAGGCGTGGGCGTGGCCTTGCGCCCGCACTTCTGGCCACTCTGTGCTCAAGCCCGCTCTGCACTCCCGCCTGGCGGACCGCGAAAGTCAAAGGTGAGAAACCTGTCCATGCAATTACGGCGAAGATGGCGGATGGGTTGCATGGTCGCGCTGGTGGTGCTGGCTGCGGGCGCGCAGGCGCACGTCGCGGCGGCGGAGCAGAACGGAGACGGTGCAACCGCAGCGGTCGCGTCTTTGGAGACGAAAGGGGCGCAGCCGCTGACTGCGGCGGATCTCAATGCCTGGCTCGATGGCTATATCCCGCTCGCGCTCGGTCCGGCCGATATTGCCGGTGCGGTGGTGGTGGTGGTCAGGGATGGCCGCATCGTCACGGAACGCGGCTTCGGCTATGCCGATGTTGCCGCGCGCACGCCGGTCGATCCGGAGCGCACGCTGTTTCGCCCCGGCTCGGTGTCGAAACTGGTGACGTGGACTGCGGTGATGCAGCTCGTGGAGCAGGGCAAAATCAGTCTTGACGGCGATATCAATAGGTATCTCGACTTCCGGATAGAGGGGCGTGACGGCCAGCCGATCACGATGCGCCATCTGATGCAGCACACGGCCGGTTTCGAGGAACGGGCCGGGGGGCTGTTGTCACAGCAACCGCAGCGATTTGAGCAATGGCTGAAAGACTGGATCCCGGAGCGCGTCTTCGCTCCCGGCACCACTCCGGCCTATTCCAACTATGGGGCTGCGCTGGCCGGCTATATCGTTCAGCGGGTTTCCGGTGAGCCGTTTGAGGATTACGTCGAAGAGCATATTTTCAGGCCGCTCGACATGGCGCATGCGACGTTCCGCCAGCCACTCGGAAAGGATCTCGCGGCCCTGATGTCGAAGGGATACCGGCGTGGTTCGGAAAAGCCCGGGAAGTTTGAGTTTCTCGGGGCGCCCCCGGCCGGAGCGCTGTCGGCCTCGGGAGAGGACATGGCGCATTTCATGATCGCCCATCTCCAGAATGGTGAATATAAGGGCCGGCGCATCCTGCGGGAGGAAACTGCAAAGCTCATGCATGACAGCCCGCTTCGCCTGATGCCCCTGTTCAATGGCATGGAGCTGGGTTTTTATGAGACTGCGATCAACGGCCGCGAGGTCATCGGGCATCATGGTGATCTCACCCATTTCCACAGCGCGCTCCATCTGTTCCTCAAAGAGAATACCGGCATCTATGTCTCCTTCAACAGCGAGGGCCGGGCGGGTAGCGCGGGGTGGCTGCGTCGCGCCCTGTTTGAGGACTTCGCCGATCGCTATTTCGGCGGCAGCGCGGTGAAACAGGGCGTTGATGACGAGACCGCGAAGAGCCACGCGAAGATGCTGGTGGGCTCCTGGGCCTGGTCGCGTCGCTCGTTCTCGAATTTTGGCGCCGTCGTCGGCCTGTTCACGCAGGTGAGGATTGCGGTTGGCGCGAAGGGGGAACTGGTGACGGATCGCGTCCACGCGCGGAACGGGGGTGAGGTCAAATGGATCGAAGTCGCGCCGTTCCTGTGGTGCCAGGAGGACGGCCATGCGCGTCTGGCGGCGAAGATCGAAGACGGGCGCGCGTCGCGTATCGGCTTCGACAGCCCGGTGGTGGTGTTTGACCGCCCCGGCATGGCGCGCGATGCCGCGTGGCTGTTGCCGGCCTTGTTGGTTGCCCAGATTGTCCTGATCGTAAGCGCGTTGTCCTGGCCTCTTGTTGCCATCCTCCGCCGGGTGGCGCGCCGGCCCCTCACTCTTTCGCGATCCGGGATCGTTGCCCATCGGCTGGCCCGGCTCGGTGCCTGGCTGATGCTGGCGGTGATTCTGCTCTGGCATATCGCACTGGAAGACCCTTTTCATATCGTGGACATGGGGTTGAAGCTGGATTGGGTGCTGCGCCTGTGCCGGATTTTGAGTCTTCTTGTGCCTGCAGCTGTGCTGGCGGCGCTGTGGGATCTTGCCTGCGTGTGGCGGGGCAGGCGGCACTGGCTGGTACGAGCCTGGGGTGTCGTGCTTTCCGCAGCCTCGCTGATCGTGCTCTATGTTGCGGTCATGTTCAACCTGATCGGCTGGAGTCTGAACTATTGAGCAGGCATTCGCTCCGTCCTTTCGGAGGCGGTCGGCCCGTCGCCGGCAATGCGGCACAGGCAGACGCCCGCGCCCGCAGCCTGCGCCACCGTCATTGCGGACAGCAAGACAGGAAGAGCGTCTCCAGGGGGGCGCATCGAACCACGTGATGAAGCGGGTTTCGGGGATGCGCGCGCTGTGGCTGGCGACACCACGTCTGTATCCAGATGGATCATTCAATCAAAGTTTTCCTCGCGGGGGAGGGATTTCGTCGCGGATGCGGGTGAAGAGGGCAAACTTGTTATCGGTCAGGTTGACCTTTCTGCCGATTCGGCGCGGCAAGCGGGGCCGGCCTGATCCTGCCTGGCGGCTTTGCCGCAGACGTCAGGGCGTTGCGCATTTCGGCCTCGATGCCGGTGCCATGTTTCGCAGCCCGCAGGTGGAGGGCGCAATGCACCTTTTCGGAAACATTTGGGATGACGACAGAAGGCATCTTTCAGAACCTCAATGTGATCTGTGCATCCTGCGGCACTGCCGACAAGACTGAAAATCGCACGTTTGGCTGCCGGGATTGACGATTTGCACTCCCTCGCGACAAGTTTGCAGGATCAGATGTTTCATGGATATGTTAATATGGCATGAGCGGGCAAGCGGGCTGTGAGGTGAGTTGCGTGGTTCGCAGGATATTGTAAAACTTGGCGCGATGAGTTCTTCTGAGGCCGGTGTAGAGAGACAGCAATGAAGCTTTCGGACGGCAGTATAGTGGAGATGAGCCTTCGTCTTCATGGTGATGATCTGAATCCGGATGAAATCTCCGGGATTCTTGGCGTCTTGCCATCAAGCGGGCATCGCAAGGGGGACAAGCGAACGTCACGGGTGACGGGTTTCGAACAATATGCTCCCTGGAAGAGCGGGGTCTGGATCTTGTATAGTGATCGGAATCCGGATGACGGGGAAGTGGCGCATGTTGTGAGCGAATTTCTTGGCGGTCTGGAGAAGGTTAATCTGCTTTTGGGGTCACTGCCCGGTGTTCAGGAGGCCTATTTCGACATCGTGATTTTTGGAGCCATTGATCGAGAGGACAGAAATAACAAAGAGATTTTTGTGTTTGAGCTGGGAACTCGGCGGCTTGCGGCCCTGGCCCGGTTCGGCATTCCGATCCGGTTCAAGATATCGATCGATTTTGACTTGGGTAACCATCAGCTTATTGAAAGCGCCTGGTTTGCTGTTCCGATCAGCAGCCGCGTGGAGGCTGAATTTGAACTCGGAAGCGATCAGCTTGCTGCGCTGGTCGGGCTTGATATCCCGATCCGCTTTGCCATGCCGATGCTGTTGGAGATGCGCGGGCGAGAGGGACGGAGAACTGTGATCCTGACCCGCGAGCAGGACACTCCAACAGGGTCATAACTGGACCACAGGGGAGCATTCGGCAGGCTACGGAGAAAGTGATCTGTCGAGGAAGTCTTGACGTCGACGAACCAGATCTGTCGTGCGGCACAGAGGCATGGCGGGGCGCTGGGGTCCGCAGGCCGGCATCTCGCAAGCCGGAGTTTCTTAACTATATCAACAGCATGAAGGCTGCGGACCGCAACGCTGAGGGGGTCTCGTGCGTGAAGGCACTGGTCAGAGGATCAGCACCTTGGCCCCCCTTGGTGAGCCTTGGCGTGCGCCGACGGAGGAGGCATGTTAGGACTGCCTCAAGATCGTCGGAGATGTTTCCGGGGAGACCGCCATGAATCCTGTCGCCATGACTCCTGTCGCCTTGACCATTGCGGGTTCTGATTCGAGCGGGGGTGCCGGCATCCAGGCTGATCTCAGGACCTTTGCTGCATTCGGCGTCTATGGAGCCTCGGTGATCACGGCATTGACGGCGCAGAACACCACCGGGGTGCGTGCCATCCACGCGGTGCCGGCGGAGTTCGTGACCGCGCAGATCGATGCAGTGTGTGGCGATCTTAATGTCGGCGCGGTCAAGATCGGCATGGTGGCGGAGCGCGCCATTATTGAGGCGATCGCGACTGGTATGCGACGCTGGTCGCCGCCGCATCTGGTGCTGGATCCGGTGATGGTGGCGACTTCGGGAGACTGGCTCCTGGCCTCTGACGCCATTGCGGCGCTGCGCGATGAACTGATCCCGATGGCGAGTGTGATGACGCCGAATCTGCCCGAGGCGGCGGCGCTTCTCGATGAGCCGATAGCTGAGACCGAGGCCGCGATCATCGGTCAGGCCCGGTGCCTGCTCAGGTTCGGCTGTCGCGCGGTCCTGATCAAAGGCGGGCATGGCCAGGGGCCGGAGAGCACCGACTATCTGGTCGATGAGCGCATGACGCTTGCGCTCGCGGCGCCGCGGATTGCAACCCGCAATACCCATGGCACCGGTTGTTCCCTGGCATCGGCGATCGCAGCCGGGCTGGCCAAAGGTCAGGAACTGGAAGTGGCGGCGCGTCAGGCCAGGACATGGATCGGTGCAGCGATTGCAGCGGCGGACCGCTTTTGCGTGGGTCACGGTCACGGGCCGATCCATCATTTCCACGCCTGGTACTGATCCGGTCGCAGGGCCTGGCGTCCTTGAAGTCTGCTGGCAGGATGATGGTACTGTCGGGGAGGCTGCGGACGGGCTAAATCGTTCTCGACATCGTCACCGTCCCCAATCAAGGCAACAGGCATGACGGTCAGGCCATGCGCCTTAAAAAAAGCAGGAGCGGATCAGGAGAAAAACGCGATTTTTTCGGCCTGGCTCATGCGGCGGATCGGTTCCATGGGGTCGCCGACCATGGCGCGGAATTTCCGCAGGCGGCGGCCAGCGCCCGGATCGCGCGTTATCACGCGAGCGGGTTGCGCAGCGAGATCTGGCGGGCTTGCCACTTCCGGGGTCTCCGTCACGGCGACGGCCGCACCAGGCCCTGCCTCGCCGGGCTCGTCACCTGCGCCCTCGTCAGCCGGATCCAGCATGGCCGCCGCCACAAGTTCGAGGACGGCGTCATCCTCCGCATCGGCTCTCGCGGCCTGATCTGCGGGATCGGCCTCCGGAATGCTGTCCTGGCGCAGCTCATGAGGTGTCGTGGCCGGTACCACGGGATACACAGGGGATATTCCGCGAGGCGGAATTGCCCGGGGCCGCGGGTGCAAAGCACCATCGCTGGCCCCGGATGGGATCTGTTGCCTGAGGTTTGTGAAGGCCGCCTTGACGCGGTTCTGGGCGGTGTCGGTCAGGATCTGACTGCAGGCAGTGTCGATGGCCGAGAGTTCCGCATCGATCAGATCGCAGATCCGCGCATCGGCACCGATTTCGCGCCAGCTCCAGGATATCTCCCGGATGATGCAACTGGCGCGGCGGACCGGTTCGAGCTGTGCCGCCAGGGCGAGTTCGTCACAGGCTGAAGTTGCCGATGTCTGGGCCTCGGCAACGGCGCGGTGGATGGTGGTGAAGAGTTCGTCCAGGCGGTCAACCAGGGGGCGGACCACAGGATCCTCCCGGCGGCTGTCGAGGATCTGGGCGCGCTGGCGCGCCAGCGTGGTTTCGATCCGGGTGACCGCGTCAAGCACCATGCTGGTGTCGGCGTTGCGGTTGCGTCTGGCATATTCGTCGAGAAACCAGCGACCGCGGGCGGTTTCCATGAAAGCGTCACGGATGGCATCGTAATCGATCTCATCGGGCGCGACAGCCCGGGCTGAAATCGGTGAAATGGCAAAAGCGTCGCTGGCCATAATAGTCCCGTGGCGCAAATCCGTGCGCGTCATGCTAAGGAGCCGTTTGACAAGAACTGCTCCGAAATCAGCGCGTGAGGACGGGAACCAGGCACTTCTGTCCCCCCAGGTGATTCGCGTAATTTTCCTCGGCCTTCAAGAAACACCATGATCCGGGCTGAATCGCAATTGAATTGATGGGCCACGAGGCACAAAATTGTGCCGGCACGATTTTTTCGCGATCGCGCAAAATCTTTTTTCGGATTGCGGGCAGGACAGCGCTGAGTCTGTTCCGCGACCAGCTTGCGCATGATTGTGGCGGTTCCTTTCCGGCAATTCCCTGCCTGAATTGTGATCAGCTCAGCGTTGCAGTGCGCAGGAGGCGGCAAGAGGAGTCATCACCCGTACATCCTGCACGTGCATCAGACCGCGGAGACGTTATTTGCGCCTCACAGCGTGGTCGCAGCTTGCAGCGGCTGGAGATGCGGGAGATGCTGGAAATTGTGGCAGTCCGATGGTCGATCGGTGTGGAACCAGCTCCGGTTCCCATTTCTGACTTCTCCGGCTGCCGTCTTCCCTGTTCCATGATGCCTGTTCCAGGATCCTTGCGGCGGAACTCCGGATGAGACGAAACAGGGTCCTTTATGGAGATGGCGAAGCTGTCTCATGCCTCATGCGAACGGCAGTTCACTCCTTTGGATGCGCGCAGTTCTTGCGTCAGTGAGCTGCCAGGCTGGCGATGAGGAACTGGTCCGGGAATGTTTGCAGCAGGATGGCAGGCATGGTTCCTGGCGCGGTTCCAACGCCGGTTGCTGATTTTTCCTGAATTGGACGCTCTTGAGAGAGCAGATGCAGGATGCAGGTTCCTCGTATTCGAATTTCGTGCTTCAGCTTGGAACCGCTCTTTGATCGGCGAGTTGATGTGGCCTGCCGAAATCTGGATATTCCAGGTATGCGATTGATTTAATTTGACTATTCCCGGGATTGGTGAAATTGCAAGAGGGGCGGAAAGCCTGGCTCGGACAGGTTTTTGGCAGCGACAGGGGCGACAGGATGGCGAAGGCGGCAAAGAAGGCCAAAAAAGTCAAAAAAGTCAAAAAGGCCGAAAAGACAAAAAGGGCGGTGAGCAGGAAGACCGCGAAGGAGGCAGGCCGGAAGGCCGCGCCAAAGAAAGCTCCAAAGGCGGGGCGCAAGGCGGCGCCGAAGAAAGGGGCGAAAAAGGCCAAAAAGGCCGTGCGGCTTGTGAAGCCCTCTCACCCCCCTCAACCCTCAAACCTGATCACAGAAGACGGGCGTTACCCGATCGATCTGACCGGACCGCAGAGTCATGTCCTGGTCATGGAGCCGGGTGTCGGCAGTCTGTCGATCGGTCCTGCAGCTCTGGGCAGGAAGGCGGATCTCCATGTCGAGCCGGATCAGCCGATCAACTGGGCGGCATTTGATTGTTTTGCCACGCCGATGGGCTCGCCCTGGCCGCGCTGGCTCGATTACACCGGTGCCGACACGGGCTTCTTCTTCTGGGCGAGGGCGAGTGAAATCGAGATTATGTATTGGACGCCGATCCTGTCTGAGGACAGCACGGTCGATGCCGGCTCCTCCAGGATCCGTTGCCTCAACATCCATCTCGATCATCGCTGCCGGCATCTGCACCTCGTGCTGCCGGAGGAAAAGCTGTCTTTGTGTGTGGAGGGAGACCTGGCACGCTTCGAAGCCGCGGGCCACGTGCCTCGATCTGTGAAACTGGCGCCTGCCACGGGGCGGACCGCAAGTGGCGGTTGCTATCTGTTGCCGGACATGGGGATCCTGCATCAGGTGACTTCTCTGTCGCTGCGCAACGCGCCGATGGCGCAACCGGTTTCGCTGGAATGTCTGAGCCGCTTTTCGAACCTGAAGTCTCTGGACCTTTACGGCAGCTTCATTGACCTCGACCAGTTGGCGGGTTTGCCGGGGTTGGAGAGCCTGGGGTTGCGCTTCATGCCCGATCTTGACGGACTGCCGGACCTGAGCACATTGCCGAAGCTCGACTATTTGATCGCCTTCAACGTTGAAGAGACCGCCGGCAAGCGTCTGCGCCGCCAAGTCAGGGCGCGAGCGAGCCAACGTCCCTCGACGGGCCAAGGAGACCCGGAGAAGGACCGTAAAACCGGGTATTTCTCCGTCAGCCAGTTGCGCAAGGCGGAATGGTGGGCGGCGGAATTCGGGCGTCCCTTCTCAGCCTGGCCGAAGCGCAGCGCCCGGGTGGCGAATGAAGCCTATGACGCCGCCTTGAAGGCGCTGGCAGGGGCGTCCTCGATTGCGGAGGCGCAAGCCGCCTTTACGAGGTTCATCATGCGTTTCAATAAACTCAAGGGCATTGAGACTCCAGAGCGCGAGGATCTTGGAGACGCGGTATGCCAGCTGAGCCAGACCGATGACGCGCGGCGCCTCGGCGTCACCGAGGAGATGGCGCAGGACTGGTTCGATCAGGTGCGCGATTACTGAAACGTGCCTTTCGCACGTGGCCGCGCCGCCGCGCGGCAATCGGGTTTTCAGGTCCCCGAGTCCCCGACCAGGGAGCGGCCGGCTGTCGGCGGTTGCCTGGCGGCGCGATCAGGTCTGGCCTGTGATCATCGTGCAGCTCGGATCCGTTGGTCGGAGCGGCAAGAGGCGAGCCTCTCGGATCCGCCTGCCATCCCCGGAATCCCTGGGATGCTCATCCCCACAGCGCGGCCTGTGGCGGATGGACCAGGCTTTCTTCGTAATGCAGTCCGTGCGGGCGGTCGCGTGACAGCAGCAGCGGGCCGTCGAGGTCGACGAAACGCGCATTCCTGGTCAGAAGCATGGCCGGTGCCATCGCCAGCGAACTTGCAACCATGCATCCGACCATGATGTCGAATCCGAGTCTTTTCGCTTCATCGGCCATGGAAAGCGCCTCGGTGAGGCCGCCGCTCTTGTCGAGCTTGATATTGACGGCGTCATAGCGTCCGGCAAGTGCGGCCAGAGATGCGGTCTCGTGCACGCTCTCGTCGGCGCAGACCGCAACCGGGCGGCGGATGGAAGCGAGCGCCGCATCCCTTCCCGCCGGCAGCGGCTGTTCCACCAGAGTGACACCGCAAGCGGCGCAGGCGGCAAGATTTGCCTCCAGATTGGTCGTGGTCCAGGCCTCATTGGCGTCGACGATCAGTTCCGACCGGGGGGCGGCCTGACGCACCGCGGCGATGCGCGCGTCGTCGCCGTCACGCCCGAGCTTGATCTTGAGGAGGGCGCGATGGGCGGCTTTCCCTGCGGCTTCGGCCATGGACGCAGGGTCTGCCAGTGAGATGGTGTAGGCGGTGGTGCAGGCGACGGGGGGGGCAAGGCTTAAGACCTCCCAGGCCCGCAGACCGGCCTGTTTGGCTTCCAGATCGATCAGGGCGCAGTCAAGTGCATTACGGGCGGCACCGGCGCCCATGCGGTGACGCAGTGCCGCACGGTCCATGCCGCCTTCAATCGCGGAGCGCATCGCTTCGATGGCGGCAAGGACGGATTCGGGGGTTTCGCCATAGCGGGCATAGGGCACGCATTCGCCCCTGCCGGTCAGCCCCGATCGCGTGATTTCGGCAACCACCGTCAGAGCTTCGGTCTTGGCGCCCCGGCTGATGGTGAAGCTGCCTGCAATCGCAAAGCGCTCGATCCGCGTCACCACTTCGCGGGGTCTGTGAGATGTCATGGGCTCCTGAAAATCCACGTTTTCGTCAAAAGATACCATGGGCTTGATGAAGACCGGTTCGCGGCGAGCCGCACCCGTCAGGGCTGGCTGACTTTGCAACCAATAGCGTGGCGTGAGTAGCCCATGGGACCCGGAAAGAGGACAAAATCTGCAGAAATCGCGCCCATGTGCGTGCGCAGTCCAAGGTCCGCGGTGCGCACAGCGCCTTGGGCGCGCGGAGAAGCCTCAGAATCCGGGCATTTCCAGCTGCGGCAAGAGCCAGGCTTTGGGAAGGCCAGCATTTTTCGCTGTCGTAGCGGTTTTCAAGTGCCTTGGTGCTCTTTGGAGGCCCCCTTTTGGGCACGGGCGGATTGCCTCGACAAGCCGGACCTCCCTTGATCGGGTCCTGAATCATTGCGGGATCCGTCGAAAATCCGAGGTAACTGCCCAGGTGCCTTTTGCCAGTTTCCTGGGTTGGTCGTCCAGCAGCGGAGCAACGTTGCCGAATCTGGGGTCGCGGGGTTTTTGTTTCTACCCACGTTCCATTTCTGGACCGACTGACTGTATCTTTTGACGTTGTCGAGGCCCCGCCACCTTCGGATGGAGGCAATTCGTGGCAAATGGATGACCATCCGGGTTGGATGAAGGCGACTTTTTCCGATTTCGAACCAGGTGCGAGCTGCCCCCCTGTCTGACCTGGGCAGTTACAATCCGAGAAAGTCCATTCGCTGCGATCTTCCCCCGGGTCTCCAGAGCTTTCGCGGCAGGCGCTGGCGAAGGCTTCCGGATTTTCCCTTCTGCCCCACATAATCCAAAGCGCTTGCCCGCAGGGCGCAGTTCCGTGCCCCGCGGAATCCTGATATTCCCGGGGACGCGGTTGATTCGATTTGACGATCTTGTGGGATCGGAGAAATCGAAAAAAGGCGGCTGGAGAGCCTGTCGGTCAGGTTTGCGTGCGTGTGTGCGTGGAATGACGGGCGGTGCGGCGATTTGCGCACGGATCTGGCCCGGTGTTCCCCATGTTGTGTTCTGTGCAGGTTGCGTCTCAGCGCGTCAGCGGTTGCTGACGCATTTCGGTGGGGGGCCTTGCGAAAGGTGGCTCGGCAGCGATTGTCGATCCAGCCTTTCCTTGTGGTCGGTTCGGATGGGGACGAGATCTTGAACGGTGATCCGAGCCTGGAGCGGGTCCATGACGGCGAAGCGGTGGTGCTGCGGGCGGCCGGCAGCTGGACCGTGGGCTTTGCCGCGATCCTTGAGCAGATGGTGATTGGCGCGCAAGACCCCGCAAATCAGACAGCACGCGCGATCGACCTGTCCGCAGTCGAACATCTGGACGCTTTCGGGGCCTGGCTGATCGAGCGCCTGCGCCGCAGTCTGAACCTGAGCGGGGGCGAGATCGCGCTGCTCGGGCTGCCGGCGCAGCATGCCCGGCTGTTCGATGAGATGCGGCTGGTGGAGGCGATGCCGGCGCGCGCGGGGCCGGTGCTCACGATCGCCGTGCTGGTGGAGCGGATCGGGCAAAGGGTTGCGGGTGTTGGCAGCGCGCTGATCGCCCTGCTTGAGATGCTGGGAGCGGTTCTTGCGGCCAGCGGGCGCGTGTTGCTCCACCCGTCTTCGCTGCGCCTGACATCGACCATCCACCACATCGAACAGGTGTGCTGGCGCGCGGTGCCGATCGTTGTCCTGATCACTTTCCTGGTCGGCAGCATCATCGCCCAGCAGGGGATCTTCCACTTCCGCAAATTCGGTGCCGACATCTTCGTGGTCGACATGCTGGGTGTGCTGGTGCTGCGTGAGATCGGCGTACTTCTGGTCGCGATCATGGTCGCCGGCCGCTCGGGCAGTGCCTATACGGCCGAACTCGGCTCCATGAAAATGCGCGAGGAACTCGATGCGCTCCGCACCATGGGGGTGGATCCGATCGGGGTGCTGGTGCTGCCACGCATGCTGGCGCTGGTGATCGCGATGCCGATCCTGGCCTTCCTCGGAGCGATGGCGGCGCTCTCAGGCGGCGGCCTGGTGGCCTGGCTCTATGGCGGCGTGCCCCCGGAGGCCTTCCTGGCGCGGCTGCGCGATGCGATCTCCATCGATCATTTCATCGTCGGCCTGATCAAGGCACCGGTGATGGCGGTGGTGATCGGCATCACCGCCTGTGTCGAGGGGCTTGCCGTGCGCGGCAGCGCCGAATCGCTGGGCCGGCACACCACCGCATCGGTGGTGAAGGGCATTTTCTTTGTCATTGTGATGGATGGGGTGTTTGCGATCTTCTTTGCCTCGATTGGAATGTGAGCGATGGTCAACGATCCCTCCGACCCGATCATCCGGGTGCGCGATATCACGGTCGCTTTCGGCACCACTTTGGTCCTCGACGGGCTCGATCTTGATGTCCGGGCGGGCGAGATCTTAGGGTTTGTCGGTCCCTCGGGCGCCGGCAAATCGGTCCTGATGCGCTCCATCATCGGCCTGGTGCCGCGGCTGAAGGGCCGGGTCGAGGTCTTCGGCGTCGATCTCGACTCCACGCGGAGCGCAGGGCGCTGTGCCGTGGAGCGGCGCTGGGGGGTGTTGTTTCAGCAGGGTGCGCTGTTTTCCTCCCTGACGGTGCGCCAGAACATCCAGTTTCCGATGCGCGAATATCTCCGTATTTCGCAGCAGCTGATGGACGAGATCAGTTTTGCCAAGCTCGCCATGGTGGGCCTTAAGCCCGATGTCGCCGAACGCTTTCCCGCGGAGTTGTCCGGGGGCATGATCAAACGCGTTGGTCTGGCCCGGGCGCTGGCGCTGGAACCGGAACTGGTGTTTCTTGATGAACCGACATCCGGTCTTGATCCCATCAGTGCCGGCGACTTTGACGAACTGGTGCACACTCTTCAGCGCAGTCTGGGGTTAACCGTTTTCATGGTAACCCATGATCTCGACAGCCTCTTTGCCGCATGCGACCGCATCGCCGTGCTGGGCGGCGGCAAAATCCTGGCCGTTGGATCGATGGCCGACATGCTGGCCTCCGAGCATCCCTGGCTGCGGCAGTATTTCCATGGCACGCGCGCCCGCGGCATCTGCACGTAAAAAGGAGAGTTTCGATCGATGGAAACACGGGCAAACTATCTGCTGATCGGCTCCTTCACCCTGGCGGTGATCGCTGCCGCGATCGGCTTTGTGCTCTGGTTCCAGTCCTTTCATGCCGCCGAGCAACGCCGGCCGCTGCGGATCGTGTTCGAGGGCCCGGCGGCGGGATTGCGCAACGGCAGCAGCGTTAATTTCAACGGCATCCGGGTTGGCGAGGTGGTTTCGGTCAAGCTCGACAATCCGCGTCGGGTGGTGGCGCTGGCCATGGTTGATCGCAGCGCGCCGATCCGCAAAGACACAGCGGTCGGCCTCGAATTCCAGGGACTGACCGGGGTGGCCGCGATATCGCTGCGAGGTGGGGAGGAGACCGCGGCGTCGGCGCTGGTGGATGCGGACGGGGTGGCAACCCTGACGGCGGATCCGGCCCGACTCCAGGACGTGACCGAGGCCATCCGCAGCACGTTGCAGAACCTCAACCGGCTGGTCGTTGACAACCAGGATCAGCTGCACAACTCGCTCCAGAATCTTGAGACCTTCACGACCTCGCTGGCACGCAATGGCGAACGCCTCGACAGCGTGATGGCCAGGATCGACGGTGTGATGAGCAAGGCCGATAATGTCATGGCCGGCCTCAACACCGTGGCTGGCGGCAGCGAGGGCGGGGAACTGGCTCTGACCGTGAAGTCGATCCGCCAGCTCGCCGAGGATTTCAACCGCCGCAGTGCTGCCTTGATGAACGATGGGCGCCGCACGTTGGCTGAACTCAGCCGCGCCGTGAACAATTTCGATCGCAATCCCACCCGCATTCTGTTCGGCGCCGGCTCCGGCAGCCAGGAGACCCGCGCCCCGGAGACTCCGGCGGCCGCTGGGCGGCGCCGGCGGTAGTGCCCGGACGCTCGAAAGGCGCACTCTGCGTCGGCGGTAGAAACGGGCTCTTCACTCCTGTGATTGCAATCGAGCCGGGTCCACCAGGCGATCCTCGCTCGTGGCTTCAAGAAACGCGGCTCTCCGGTTCCGCCAGGGGGCCCGCCGTTGTCGGCGGCTCAGCGCAGTCTTGCAAAAAAGCTCCCGGAGCCTTTTTGCGGAACTCCGGGAGCCTGTCGAACCTGAAAATTTGCTGCGTGCAGGCTGGACAACCAGATCCGCGAAAGAGACCGAAAGTCCCTCCTGTCATGTGTTGCCTATCGGGCGACAAACGAAAGGAAAATGGCTTAAGCTTGCACACCTCCGACAGGTTCCCGGATGCCTGCTCCCGTCACCGGGGACCATGTGGTCGGACGATCCTGCTCGGATCAACTTTTGCGCAACCCGTGCTCCAGCCCCGTGAGCCGTTTGTCAAGCTCGGCGTGATAAAGCTGAACGTCACTGCGAAAGGATGTGATGCGCGAATTGGTGTCAGTGACGGCGGCAGCCAGCCCGTCGACGCGTTCGTTGGTTTCGCCAATGGCTGCGGCCAGGTGGTCGACGCGTTCGTTGGTTTCGCCAATGGCTGCGGCCAGGTGGTCGACGCGTTCGTTGGTTTCGCCAACGGCTGCGGCCAGGTGGTCGACGCGTTCGTTGGTTTCGCCAACGGCTGCGGCCAGGTGGTCGACGCGTTCGTTGGTTTCGCC
>Ga0123357_10005011_pt1 | contig 15745 bp, 13 predicted proteins | sample TergutEmb28metaG_FD_89873 | JGI IMG/M metagenome (GOLD analysis project Ga0123357, IMG submission 89873) | Embiratermes neotenicus P4 segment gut microbial communities from Petit-Saut dam, French Guiana - Emb289 P4 | ecosystem: Host-associated > Arthropoda: Insects > Digestive system > Gut ... | reverse complement strand
TTTCAAACTTCTCTGGCCATTATCTCCGTAACCGTTCAACTTTGGATATAGGTGTTTTGGGTTATATCGGAATAGTTTAACATAAGACACACTCTCCCGAAGTCTGGCACATTCCTCCTGGGACACCCTGTATATATATATATATATATATATATGTATAAAAGATCAAATGGACAGCCTTCGTCAGACGTGCACAAGTTGTGAGTGATACCTCACTGTGTATTTGTTGTGATGATACGCAGCCTCTTCCCTCTAGTTCTTCAAACATTCACTGTGCCATAATTATTTGTTCAACTGTAGAATGATAGTGGTCATTACAGTTTTCTTGAAAACTGTAAACTGATAAAGAATTTTGCCTTGTAGGTTTACTGACATTTTAAATTAATTGAAAGATGTATTTTTATTTTGTTGCCTTACTGCTACAGACCTGCGGAATTACTTCAAGTGATTCAGTTGGCTTAAAGTAAAACTTTTAAAAAAGATGCCTGCCCTGTTTACACAAAAACAGGCATTTTAAGTAGCATAAAATACAATGGTAAAAATGTAGTAGTTTCAAAGGGGGCTTGTTTCTGTTTACCAGCAGTTACTGTTGTGTGAGAGGTGAGGTTTTGACAGTAATGTAGCTAAAGATCAGTTCTTCTGGGATGTGTAAGCTGGTAAATATATTCATATTTTGAAGGATTCAGAGTAAAGCAGTCCTAGCATTACAGTTCTTTTAAATGTAAAACTATTTACAATTTGTGACAGTGTAACATTCCAGAAGATATGAATCTTCCATTTTCTGTTGTATTTATTTTTTTATGTCCTAATTTTATCTACTGTCCAGCTCTTGTTTTTACTATGTATGTTTTCTGCATTTTAGATCACCTAGTTGCAAATGGACGAATGAATGAGGTGGAAGCCCGCCGAATCTTCCACCAAATCGTGGCAGCTGTGAGCTACTGTCATAAGCAGAATGTAGTTCACAGAGATCTGAAGGCTGAGAATTTGCTTCTTGATTACAAGATGGACATCAAATTGGCAGGTAAATGGAAGAACTACTTGTGCATGTGTCAGTGTACTGTGATATGACACCGTGTAGTTTTGTAGATAGGTACCAACATTCCAGATGAGCCTGCTCCCTCCGTCTTTAGAGCAGAATATCATATTCCTCCAAAATGTAATGTATCTACTGAATTACACTGTGTCATTTCCCAAAAGACTGTAATCTGTACATTTGTCAACAGCAAGAATGCCAGAGCAGGTGGATGTGTGAATGTGTAGGGATAATGTAACTGGTGATTGCCTGGCAGGAAAAACTTTGGCAACAAACTGGGTTGTTGGAGTCCTGTAAAGTGTCAGTTATGGTGAGGAGAGGGGATCCAAGGTATTGGCAAATGGGCATTGTGAAACATCGACCAGCACGAGTGTGTGTGTGTTTGTGGGGGGGGTGGGGGTGGCTGCAGAGAAGACAGATGTTTTCTTCTAAGTTCTTCAACAGTGTGTCAAGAAGAATTGGAGGAGGTGTGTTGAAACTAATATGTTCATGCTGCCTTCAAAATTGGTGACAGTCCTTGAAATACATAATTTTTTGTATGTGTTCATTTTAATGGGAATTTTAACTTTAGTTTTGAGTGTTCCAAGGTCTAACTATACATGCCATCTCTGTAAATAACTTGCTGTTTTTCCATGTTGATGGCAAATGAATTTAATATTTGACACATGGTGGTAAAGAATTATTGTTAGTCTGTAACTTTTGGCAGACTTAATAATGTTGCATTTCTAAGGATTGTTGAATTGTTTTAAATTACAGATTTTGGGTTCAGCAACCACTACCAACCTGGGCAGATGCTGTCAACGTGGTGCGGGAGCCCACCGTATGCAGCTCCTGAGCTGTTTGAGGGCAGGGAATATGATGGGCCGAAGACAGATGTTTGGGTATGCACTACCCAGCACTTGATGCAACTGTGAATGCTTGGTGTCCCTTTAAATGTTCTGACCTTGCCTCACGTTTTGAGTCAAATTCTTTATTTTTAGTTTTCAGAACCAATCTTATGCCCAAGAATTTGAAAGTAAGAATAAGAATTCTTGATTTTCAGTTTCTGAGATGACTGCTGTATACATTTCATGTAAAGGCTTGAAAATGTAAAGTCAGATGAATATCCTACATTTTTATGTAGATACAGTATGTTACAACATTCTTCTTGAGCATAGTATGTTTTACGTCATTCACCACACCACCATATAAAAAGCTCTGATTTCCTTAAGATTTTGCATGCTATATTTGTTGTGTAATTTAGCCTTTAGCATTTGGCCACATTATCAGCTGTATCTGTTGCATTTCAACATTTATTACAGTTACCGTCATCATAATGAATGTGGCACAATGAAGTCTGATATTTAAGTCTTGCAGTAGGACACGTGTAGAGGTTGGCTCTTGGAACAGCTCTATATTGTGATATAGCTAAACACCATCAGCCCAAGTTACTCATCATGTAACCAGTTGTTATGTCGTCTTTGTAATAATTAGCAAAGTGCGTTATATGCAGAGGGCAACTTTTGCTTAAAGCTGTAATTTTGTATCCATATTGGATATTAGCATTTTCCTTATTTTTCTCGCGTTACACAGTTACTAATGTAACTCCAGCAAAAGGCACGTGGAGTCAGTTTTATAATACTATTATTATATATTACTTCCTTCTGCATGTTTCAGCAAAGGCCGTCACCAGGGAGAGCTTAATGTAAGGGGAAAGATAAAGTACCTCCATGCATCATTAGTAGAAAGTGCGTTAATGTCTTATATTTGCAGTTACTGCACCAAACGCTCCCTGACAACAAACCACAAGTGCTGAAACATGTAGGAAGATGTAATATGTAATTGCAGTAGTAGTAGTGGTGGTGGTGGTGGTGGTGGTGGTGGTAGTAGGAGGAGGAGGAGGAGGAGGAGGAGTAAATTGACTAGCAATGCAGTCTGTTGGACTTATATTAGTAATTGGTCATTTTAGGGATGTTAGTGATTTGTGCTGAATTGAAGTTTTCACTGATTGTGGATTATGCAGAATTAGATCAAGAAAATATTTGGACATCATCATCTTGTTGTGTTGTGACCACCGATATCAAGAAAATGGTTTTTTCTACGTAAAAGTTACTGTGTGTAATTGCATTTATTGTATTTATACACAACTAAATATAAGTATGTACCCAGTAATTTTAAATTGAGTTTTAAAATAATTAATGACAATTGAAGTAAATACTGAAAGAAATTTGGTTCACGGTTAACGTTACTGTTGCAAGTGGCACGACTTATGTGTGTGTTCAGCATGTGATGTAACTTGCCAGGGATTATGGCTGTATTAATGATTTCTGACACAGAAAAACATGAATTTGTTTGTTGCTTTGACTACTAAGATATGGGTCCTGCAATATAAAAAAATTCATACACTGAAAGTGTGTTTGAAATTGGCTAAAGATATGGGAAAGCAATATGTTTTGAGGTGCGAGGCTGTCACATTAGTGACCAGGAATGTGCGTCTCCTGGGAAGTGACATTGTGTAGGCTGGTAGAAGCGTAATGATGGCAGCAGCAGAATCCTCTCAAACGACGGCACATTTCTACAGCAGTGTGCTGTGTCACATGCCAGAAGACATCAGTCTTCAAATAACACAATGTTTATATTGAGCTTTGGCTGGAAGCAGAAAAGTATTCACAAAATGTGGGAATATTAAAACAGCATGTCTCTCTGCATGTGTGTGTCTACGTATTTGTTAAAATGTAAACAGAAATACAATTGTCTTTCAGGAAAATTTACAAGAAGAAGTCAGTGTGTAGGAACGTTTTGTACTGATCAGTCTTTAACTTGCAGAAGTTGTGTAGTTGAAAAATTTTAGTGTAGCATTGAGCCAAATTTCAGAAGTGTTATTGAAATACTTTGAAGTCATTGATTTTTCCAGGAACTGAAATATACATTGCTCCTCCTTTCTATTTATTTATTTATGTATTTATGCTTGCACAGTTAAGATGGCTGTAAATTTGATGAGGGTCACACATTTTTGCATACAAAGCTTGGGAAAAGTTGCAAATTAGGTGCTCATTTTGGACTTGGTTGAAAGCCTATGAATATCCCTTGACTAAGTGCTTAAATAACGTTAAAAATTTGTGCCAGTTTGGGCCTCTCAGGTCTTAAGTGTTACTAATACTAGTTTCATTCTGCTGGGGTTAACTGGAGCATATTTCTTTTTGCAGAGTATGGGTGTGGTTTTGTATGTACTAGTGTGTGGAGCTCTTCCCTTTGATGGCACAACATTGCAGTCCTTGCGTGAAAGTGTGATCAAAGGAAAGTTTCGTATACCTTTCTTCATGTCAGCAGGTGAGCATTTGTATCTCTGGGATCATTTCAGTGCTCCACTACACCACAGGAGAAGCAACATTAAGACAGGGAGAGATAGAGAATGTGGAAGAGCATAACATCTGTACAGTGGTGTGTTGCATAAGCAGTTTGTGTCAGTAGCAGTTCTATGATTATTGAGAGATGGTGGATATGAATAAAAACTCTTGGGCTATATAATGGTAAATTATTTCTTCTCTAAAAATTAAACAAACATGTCCATAGTTGCAGTTGTCACGAGATTTCCATAAGCCAATTGTGAAAGAAGGAAGAGTAAGTCTGTGACTGCATTTGGGTAGAGTAAGCAATGTTTTAGTATCTAAGATATACAGAATTTGATTATGTTGTCAGACTTGGAAACATTGTCAAAGATTCAGATAGTCCTTTTGTTCAACACTTTCTGTGAATGGAAAAAATAGTTTGATAAAGGTTAAAGTTTTCGGGGAATTACACTGTGTGAATTGAGGGCACATGGTGGTGCAGCTGGTTGAAACACTGTGTTGCAAGCCAGAAGGCTGTGGGTTTGATTCCCAATTATGTTATTGGAATTTTTCATTGACTTTGCCCTTCAGGCCGCACTACAGCCCTTGGGTCAACTCATTGTTTAATGTAAATGAGTACTAGGATTATCTCCTAGGGGTAAAGGTGGCTAGTGCCTAGGGCTGACAACTTTACCACTTTCATGTGCTGATTGTCTGGAAATGTGGGAGCCTCATCCTCCTGGAACCCTCAGGGTTGTCTAACAAGTGTCTGTTCAAAATTAAGAAGTATGTTATGTGTTCATAATACATGACATAGTGTGAGATGAAGAATAAGGGGTGTGGGAAGTGTCACTCTGAGACAAAGAGTATGTCAACTTAAAAAGATTCAGAAGTTGTTGATTGTACTGTATTACAAGGGCATTGTGCTAACATTTGCGCATATTAGTAACAACACGTGTTGTGATACATTTACTTTGGCAATGGGTTAATTCACCCATAGATTAATGCAATCAAATAAATCACACCAATTGCTTATATCCCTTAGATTAGAAATGTTCAGTGGTGAGCACAGAGCAGCAAGCAGGTGGTGTCGTAATGTTACAGATTGTGAACACCTTATAAGGCACATGCTGGTTGTGGATCCAGAGCGGAGACTGGGCATTAAGCAAATACTGCACCATCGTTGGATGTTAGAGGTATTTATGGAATCTCTGTGCTGTTACGTTCGAAATGTCTTTTTTGCTTATGAACACATTTAAGTGTTTTGTTTATAGTCCAGTGTTATTATTTCAGTTTTAATAAAATGTCCATAGCAGTGGCATTAATGCTTGGCTATTTTTACATTTTCCACTGCTTAAGATACTGAGCCAAGCTAGAAATTACAGGGCAACATCCACCTTACTGATGTATGTGGAAGCAGCCTCATGTATTACATGATAAAACTGACCAGAAACAGTGACAAAATATCCATTTCTTCTTCATCCCCTCCCCTTTCACTTCCTCATCCTCATCCACATCCTGTGGAAACAGTCTAGATTGAGAGCATTTGAAAAGAGCTTGCTGCAGAGAGCATTTGGATGTGAGACAGAGGAAGGAGAAGGAATGAGAAAGTTGGGTTATGATGAGCGCATGTATTTTTCAGCATATACTTTTGGGGTGATCAGATCAAGGAAGATGAAGTGGATGGGGCATGTAGCATGTGTAAATTTGAAGAGAAGAGATTACTTTGGTGACCTAGTTGTGGATTTGAGGATAGTAGTAACATGGATAGGATTTGAGGGTATGGACTAAGTTCATCTAGCTCAGGAATGGGGTCAGTGGCTGCCTGTTTCAAATGTGGTGATGAGTTGTCAGGTTGTGTGTCTTTACTACTTGAGTGACTGTTGGCTGCTCAAGACAGACTCTGGTCTGTGTACCTGGTCAGTACGTTATGTCTTTCACATCTTTGTTTTGATCAAGACCTGGAGAATAATATTATTGTTTGTGTGTTTTCAAGCTTAGTTTGGTGTTGCAGGGTAATGTTGATACTGGCGTTCAGAGGGTATCTGACAGTGAAAGTACAGAGGTGTCTCCCTCCCTTAATAATTTAGTATTGGAGCACATGCTGCAGCTACCAGGCCTGGAGAAAGAAATTATAGTGAAGGTAAGATTATAAGTTGGAACATTAAGTGAAATACTGTATAAACAGTAATAATGGATATTACATGTGAAATGTGGGGCAATGCATAGTCAGTGTATGGTAATGCGAAACAGGTAAAGGACATTGGCTGTGTTCAGGCATTACCAGACTTATCTTAAACTTGCTTGACAGATGTAACCCATGTGGAAGCTGAAGTCAGACAAAGTTTTACATATGTATGCTATGTCAGGGTTGCTCAAATACCAGATGCCAGGTCACCTGGGCAACTAAGTTCTGTGTGGTGGTACCTATTTTTTTCAGTCATCAGTACAGAAAATTGCTTCATGTCACATATCTGGCACCTACGTTGTTGGGAAATTTCTGTGCCTTTGTGCTGTGTTATGGGTTGGTTATAAATACCACAGCTGGAATACTTGTACCTTTTTGACATTCTATTTGTAAATGATGATTTACATGTATATGAGCAGTTATGCTGAAATATGAAATTTGTCTTGGTTGTGGCACAGAATGCTTATGAAACAGTAGTTTGTCGTAACCTACACAGTTTATCAAACTGAGATTCCACATTTTGCAACATAAACCAACGAAATGTACAATTTCCAAATTAATGCTTTAATTTGATTTTTGACGTCTTCTGTATGTTTCTAACCTCATGGGTACATCATCAGGAAGGCAGGTTGTGCATACAGTTTTTATATGGTATGTTTTTCATGCATGTATATACACAGTCTAGCAGGTGGAAGAGTGTGTTCAAACACATGTGGGAGTTGATGTATCCTGATGTGTTTTCATGCTTGGTAATGGGAAAGCCCCTTTTCAGAACAGTGAAATTCTCAGTCTGTAGGTGTGCAATGAAATGGTTGGTATTTTCCTTGATCAGTTTTCTCAACCAGAACTTCATTCAGCCTTTACTAGTGAAACCACTAAACAGCATATTTGCAAAATCTCCATGCTGTGTTTTCCATATTGTCGTGTCTCTGATATTCCGGCACATAAAACAACTGACCATATTTTGCAGTTCATTTATTTATTTGTGTATTTATATTCAATGCTATATAAATAGCTATGTCAAAAACAAATTTTTCTTTTCTTTATGTTTCAGTCTGTACATTCCAATAGTTTTGGGAACATCAGTGCCATTTATCACTTACTGGTAGATAAACTTGAACACCAAGACTTGAAGAGAATCAGCGGTGACATCCCGTTAGTAGCTACACAGCGCAAAGCTAGCATTACAACAGGTATATTGTGTTACTAGTTTTTAAGGTCTTCAGCTTAAGATGGTTTATAATGGCAGTAGACTTTTTAGTTTATATAATTATTATAATTTTTTAAAAAATGTATTACTAGAATACGTGTTTCTGCATACAGTATTGTGTATCTGTTCTATTGAACAGGTGAATAGCTTTTTAAGCTAACCATTTGAAGGTTGAAATGTGTCAAATAGTATATAGAAACTCAGTTTTGTACCATAAAGAAACCTGCCCATAGTACAAACAGAAACTGATCAATGTGACTTTGGGAAATAATCCCAATTGTTATAGGGTAAAGCATTTCCTAGTGTATAGTAATCACAAAGGGTGCACTGTTGTGGCCAATAATTGTCACTGCAGCCTGGTACATTGTTTTTGCATGCTTGTATTAAGGATTATTTTTCCTTCCTGTTTACCTGCTTTTCAGGTGATTGTTTCCCTTTGTTCGGGGTTATAGGCATCTCTCATTTAGCACATACAGTAGAACTCCACTTATCCGGACACTGATTATCTGGATCAACTTGGCCCTTCTGGTAAATTTGTCAAGAATTCTACAAAAGTAATTTGCCTTGAAATTGCTGGTTATTGGAGCAAGTACTGTAGAGTGTTATGGCTTCTAGAACTTCAAATCAGGCGCAGTCAAAAGGTTTAGACATTGGTACATACCATAAATAGTAACAGCCAAACTTCCAACTGCCAGTGTAGCCTATTTTCAGAGAAAAATCCAATTATCCAGATTTTCTGTGTATCCAGATGGCTTGCCATCCCAATGAATCTGGATAAGTGGTGTTCTACTATATATTGAAGCTTTAAAATGCTGTTGTTAGTAAAGAACACTGATTATGTTTCAGCCCTCTCACATGTGTTAGAATCACGAGAGTGTACAAGTCTCATATTCTGCAATTTTGCAGTATTTGAATTTTGAAATATGTAAATACAGTAAATTAATATATAAAGATAGAAGAAAATAAACTGACAGAACTAACCTGATGTTTGTTCTTGGTTTGTGGCAGCCAGATAGGTTAGGGGTTTATATGAATTGAAAGTACCAGTCTTCTGAACTTCTTCTGCTCTGAATATGTAGGCAACATTTCCTCCTAAATAGTGGACCCAATCTACCAGGCTGTGTGGTATCACGTCCAAGCAAATTATCGTATTGTTCCTTGACATGAGAACCTCATGTCATGGAAATTTCCTGTTGCAATGTGACCATGTAATCAGTTCCAACTGTTCTTGTGTACAGGTGTAGTTGATCGCAGCCCAGCAAGTGACTTGGAATTTGAACAAGGTGGCTCACCACTTGTTTCCATGCCAGCAATACCTGTTATACACCTTCTCAGTGATTCACAGCTTTTGGAGAAGGTACTCTTACAGTTGTACCTGATAAATATAATTAATAATAAGTTTTTAATTTTAAATTTGCATACACACACATACACATTCATTCATTAATTCATTGTGTAACCTGTCTTATAACAGGTTCTTAGCCTCTTCCGAAGTGACTTTGCATGGAGTGTGATATAGTGCTCCTTCTTTATATTTTTGGTATCCTGTCTTTTCTGTAAGGTCATCCAGTAGCTGTGTATGTCTTCTTCTTCCTCATCTTCCCATTCCTTCTATCTTTCATTCAATTACATGTTTTAGAAGACACTTTGCAAGGTGCGACCGATCCAGTTAGCCTTCCTGCTATTTATTGTGTCTGGGAAATTCCTCTCCTCCTTAAGTGTATGAGATACCTTTTCATTTCTCATGCGATTGGTACATCTGATCTTCTCCATTCTTCCCCACTATCGCATTTCAAAACCTTCCTGGTACTTCTGATCCACTTTCAGAAATGTGCAAGTTTCAGCACCATACCAAGCTATGCTACAATTGTAGCACTTTAACACCCATACTGTTGCAAAATAAGTTCTGTGAAGCACAGTATGACTGCCACTGGTGGAAAAGGATTTTTTTTTCGTATACCAATTGAAAAGATGATTCATTTTGTATTGGCAATATGAGGAGGTTTTTAATGGTTATGAAGTTCTTGTGTAGTGAATAGGCTATGGGATGGACAACTAAGGAAATTTAGAAAGCAGTTTTTACCTCACTAAAAATAAACTGTCTTTATTATGCAGACCACCTGGTTAGTGTTACATAGGATTGTAGTCACTGTATAAAGTGAGCATTGTATGCAATGCGTAAATGTACTGTGTGGGCATGTTATGCATTCAGACCAAACACACATGACGGTGGATACCCTCTAGATATCAGATCAAAGTCTTAATCAAAATAAACTAGCCAGCATCACTCAACCATAATAAAAAATAAGAAATTTAATGGAAGAACAGTTTATTTGGCAGATTGCTTAAGTATGAACAAAGTGATACAATAAACAGTAGTCATGAGTGTGAAACTGGAGAAAAAATTACTTGTGTATAAGTGGGTAAAAACAAAAGTAGGTTGTTTGCGAAAACAGCTTTGGTTCTTTTAAGGATGTTTAACATGGAAGGAGGTGCAACTGTATACTTGTAGTAACTGTAATCAGTAGTTATGTATTGCAAGAAAAGACAAGACCTATGAGGATGATGTTAAAGTGAGTCACAATATGTTTGACGAGATGTAACGTGGTTTAATTGTTAGGTGACAATAAAATGTTTTAAAATGAAATTACTTTTGATTGTGTGGTTATCTGTATTGGTAATACAAACAGAACTTTTCCTAAAATTTTGAAACAACCATCTTTGCCTTCTACGGGAAAAAGCAGCGTATGATTGACAGGTACAATGAACTGAAACCACTCTAAGTGGTTCATATGTTGGCGTGTTACACTTAGGATTGCTGGATTTCTGGTATAATGTAGATTGTCCCATGATTGAGGTTAGCTGTTGCTAGTGGACACCTCTGAGTAGGTACCTGCCAGTCGTATGAAATCTCTTCAGAATACAAGACAACAGATACATTTCAGTGCTTCAGTAATACTAAGTACGATGGACTTTTTTGTATTGCAGAAGGACTGACAGTTTCTCACTTGATGATTTATAATGCTTATTTTATATTTAGTTTGGAGATGTGGATATGCCGATGGAGTCTGAGAATGAGGAGTTGCAGAGACGATCGAATGGTGGTGGAATTGGTGACAAATATCTTATGGCCAGAAGACATACTGTTGGCCCAGGCGATACGGCCCATGAACAGGTAAATTCTGATTTGTTTCTTATAGTGCTGCTGAATTTTGAACTTCTCATGATTCAAAAATCATCTTATCCTGTGATGGACAGGCCATTTCTATAAAGAACTTTTGTTTGTTACACCATCATAATGAGCAAGGCATATTGTAGTTTGATGAGGTCAGAAATTTTAGCTTATATCCTTCCACAGTTTCAGGGTCTGTAGAATTACTACATTTCTTATTTAGGTCATTTGCTGGGCAATCATGAAAGCAGTGTAATTAATCTCTCTGCTTTATTACATAACGTATTTCAGAAGTCAGCAGTGTCAATGACAAAAACTTCTTGTGCTGTGGGAAGTTAAATTATGTAGCAGTATTTATTCATGTCCTGTGTGAATGTGACAGAATTCAGTTTCTGTTTCAGATTATTACAGAAAGAGAGTTGTGCAATAAAACAGATATGATTTTGAGTATAAGAATTTGAAGGGGGCAGTGATATTACATTCTTATGTGGATGTTCACAGTTGATGTGTGTGAGTTTGTTTGAATTTAGGCCCTGGAAGCCCACTACACAAAACTGGATGGAGTTGGTGAACCATTGGATATCCTGCCAAATACAAATCTGCCACTGAATCTGCCACTTGTTCAACACCACCCACCACAGAACTTCTCAGTAAAGGACCAGCATCTATTGAAACCACCACCTGTCATGGGTGCAAGTGAGTTTACTGTACCTTGCTGTTATTACTGCTGTGTGTGTGTGTGTATGTGTGTATGTGTGTGTGTGTGTGCTTTTTCCTCCTTTTGTTGGTCTGTAACTGACTTTCTCAGATCCTTTTCTGACTAAAGACTTTGTCATGTGTTACATTTATGAGTTTGAATTTTGTTAGGCAAAAAAATTTAAATTACATAGATATATGGTACCAGGGTGTACAGATAATTTATGTGATTTGGAACAACATATGAATTGAAATGTTTAAAATGAGAACATATTGATTTTTCTACTTTTAATGAAGGTTTTCTCTTCAAATGTTTTTCAAATGTTCTGTAACTTGACATGCAGTTTCTCTACAGATGTGTACATAACTATATATTTCAGTCGGTGGCTTCGGAAGACGAGCTTCAGATGGTGGAGCTAATCTTCAGATGTTCTTCACAAGGCAGATGGATGGAGTCTGGAGTCAGCCTGGAAGTCAGGAGCAATTACAAGTGGTATGTTATCTTCAAAATTTTCTAAATGAGAGGGCCAAAATTGAAACTATAATTTTGATTTGTGGAAGCCATGTGGAATTATTGTTTTGGTGCTGCTCTTGGTGTTTGAAATTAATGCTCATGTATGACTGTTAACCATTTTCTTTCTAACACATAGTGTGTTACTGTAATAAAATGTAATGCAGTAATGTGTATATGTGGTTTATGTAACAAAGTTTGTATGTTTTGTATCAGAGCTTTGGAATGAAGTGCAAATGCTGTATGATTTACCTTTGAATCTCTGTGTTAACATAATAATAATAATATTTTACACTATCTTGCTAGCTCCAGCCTGGCAGTCCAACTTTATCACAGAGGTCCCAGCCAATACCAGCTGTTATCACAGAGAATGGTATTGAAGCAGTATCACATATGCCACCAAGTGAAAACCCAGGACCTGTTCCAGGAGAGGATCCGCCTGATCCATATGCAGTTACACAGTAATCTTATTTTTTAAATTGTTCTTAAATTTAGACTAAAATGAAAGGCATAGAAGAGCCCTAGGTAGTCCATTGGATAGGAGGCTGTGGTAAAAAGAAATATCACCACCTCCCATCCATAATCAGACCCCATTGTGTGGTCACTGTGCTGACTGTACTACCTAGTTCATAGAGGTTTATAGTAGTTAGGCACAGTTTAGGACCTTCCTGCATTTTTTTGTTTACATTTCTGAGATTCTTGCAGTAGTAAATACTACTAACATCGTTGTCATCTGTCATGGGACTCCCTGTGATACAAGCTGTCTCCATCTTCAGGGAGAAGAATGTTCTCATATATTCATGTGGCAAGGTGGAGGTGGCATGTTCCTCTGAAACAGTACTTATCTACCAGACTGCATGGTGTCACATCCCACAAGGTCACAGTCTTAAAAGATACAAACTTTTCATGGAAGAAATGCAAAATTTCTCTGCATCGTATGATCCAGAAGTGTATGTGGGTGGCATATGACGTAATTGATATTCAAAATATAATTCATTCAACTTCATGTTTTTTCCCCCTTTTATCATTTCTCTTTGAAACAGTTCAATGGACAAAGTTCCTGATACTCATTGCTTCTTCTCTTGATTTTCATTTTGAGTTCGCTGTTCGCTTTTTGGTACCTTCAGTGCCTACCCGAACCTGCTTGTTTCAGGTCATCGAGGGGTCTTATCCCACATATTTGAAAATGATGTGTTATGATCAGATGATCGTTGTGGCATAACTGGATAGAAAGTTGTTTTTTGTATTGCTGAGTGGTGCTTGTCATGAAGCCTGTACCCACCATTACTGAGTGGAGAGAGTGGGTCTGTTCATTTCTAAGTCACTCACCATCCTGTGTTTCAGTAACTAGTTCGGTGTGCATCTTGTTTGATTCTGTAATTAATAATGACTGGGAAGATTTTTTTTTTGGTGCATCTGGGGATTTGTTTTTTCCATCTGCCACCATCACTGTGTAATCTTAGCATTTTACAGCATTCTTAATCAAAATATTTCTTCCTTTCTTCTCTGTTGTGGCAAGATATTTAAAAGGGAAGGGTAAAAATTCTCCCTATAACATACCATGAAGGCACAGAGGAGTAGTAGAGGTGTATTTCTACTCTGCCCTAATCTCGGTGCTAGAGGGTGGTCAGCACCGTGCTTCGGCTGCTTTACCTCCAGGAATAGCCCTTTTGATGGGAGACTAGATGGTCCCCAGGGCCGGTCTGGGTGGGTTTTGGCAGAGAGAAAATCCCTTGTGACTACTCGGGATGAAACCCTGGACCATCCTTCCCATAGAAGATTGATATATGGACTATACTACATGGTATGTGTACTGCAGACAGCTAGGTCTGTCTTCTAGGAGGTGCTGATTTTGCCACCTATGTGGTGTATCTGTTTCCTGTCATTAGCTGTGGGGGATTTTGTGCTACGCGTCTTGTTGGAAGCTGTGGTAGACACTGGATATGAATTTAAAAAAATAGAGAAAGGAAGAGCGAAATCTCTGGATCTGTGTGAATGGTGTAAATACACTTAACCCCTATGTGGTGTGGTAGACCGGTATAAACTTCCACTCTTCCACCATAGATGAGGCAGCGTAAAATGTTTATACTGACTACCAGACTACATGGCATCACATCCAAAGGACAGTAATCTTGATGTTCATCTGTGTTTTGACAGATATATGCATTGTCGTGGAAACTCAAAGCGACATACACTAGCACTGGGTAGTGCTGAGGAATTTCAAGAGGCACAACGAAAGATGCAGCAACAGCAGCAGCAGCAGCAGCAGCAACAGCCACAGCAGCAGCAACAGCCACCACAGCAGCAAACAATGAGAACGAGACGCACCGGGTTGCAGACTGTGATGGAGAGACCACCAGGTAACCACTTCTGTTAGAGTGCTGTACATAGGCTTTGTGGTTTCAGTGGTCTTGTCAACGTCATTGTTGTTTCTATGTTTTTGTATTCTTGCTTTATTTCTCCCATTTTGGCACAAAACTGTGTTATTCAGGTCAGTATTGTGAGGCAATGATTTATAGAGGTATAATTTTAGCCTAACACAACTTTATTATATAAACAATTTCACAGAACATAGCTGCATGTTTTGGCTTACTTTAAGCCATCTTAAGACTGTGACTTAAAAAAATTAAATATATAATTAGCTACACCTTAGAATGACGAGATCTCGTTTATATTCAAGTTAATACAATATTAAATATAAAAATATATAATGTAAATAAAATGAAATAAAATAAAAGAGAGACATGTAAAATACAACATAGATATTGTAGATGGGGTTGTAGGAATTTGTGTATTCTTGGCAGCTTTGTAGAAATTGTGAATATATCTTACTGTTAGTTTTGGTGTGATCTGTAGTAATATAGTTTTGTGAGAGTTATGTATTATGTATGGTGTTTTTATATTGTGGTATGTTATTATGTTACTTACGTTTTTTGAGATCTGGTTAGTTGTATGTTAAGTATTTTTATAGTTCCAAGTGTGCCCCTGTATGTTGAAATAGGCTATATGGTAATATTTAATGTTTGATGTGGTTAATTCATTTACTGCCGTATATCTGTATTTCACGTATTCAGGAATTCTCAGTCCTTTATTTTAATTGTGACATGGCCTAGGCAGTTAGTCATTGGCCTGTCATCACCAAGACCTATGTTTGATGCCAGGCCTGTTAAGTGGGTTTTATGGTAGACATAATATACTGGACAAGGTTTTTCTCTGAATATTCCCATTTTCTTTGTCATAACATTGTCAACACATTGTACTCATACATCATTCATTCATTCACTCATCAACTGACACTCTATGCAAGCAGGTTTCCTTTTATGCCAGGGATAAATTCCTGAAAAGCTGTGTAAATTGAAATTGTGCAAATCAGACACAAAATTCCATTTTAAAATGGTGTGTATTTGAGGTTTAGGAGATTGACAGCTTTATCCTCTACAGTATGACTATACGACTAGTGGGCATACAGACCTGTGGAGTATATATGTACTGTATATACAGTATATACAAGGGTTGGATACAAAGTAGTGGCAACTCCTCTATAGTTCTGAAATGACTTTATTACCCGAGGTAAACACATTTACATTCCTTCAATATAATCTCCCCCCATGTGTACCACCTTCC
>Ga0123357_10005010_pt1 | contig 15745 bp, 14 predicted proteins | sample TergutEmb28metaG_FD_89873 | JGI IMG/M metagenome (GOLD analysis project Ga0123357, IMG submission 89873) | Embiratermes neotenicus P4 segment gut microbial communities from Petit-Saut dam, French Guiana - Emb289 P4 | ecosystem: Host-associated > Arthropoda: Insects > Digestive system > Gut ... | reverse complement strand
TTTTTTTTTTGGTGCGGGGCCCCCCCCCCCCCCCCTGTTTTGATATGCTGATGTGTATGTAACATGGAGGTGTGCCTGATTAGATTCAGTGATCGGTTGTAAGATAACGCACGGAGGATATGCCCTCCCAACCTGTCTGTGTTGTTATGTATGAACTGGGTAGTCAGTGAGTGCTTTCGTTGCTCTAATCTTGTTCATCGCCGTTCTGTATGTGGCTTTGATTGATGCGACCAAACATGTTATGATGTAGCTCCACCGTACTTCACATGTGGCTGTTTCCACCCCAGACTCGGGCTTTGATTTATGTGTGTAATATAGGCCTATTAGATAATGTGGGTTAGTTAATACAGGATATAATAATACGCAGAGGATTAATTATTGGGTATCTATATCAGCATACGTATCAACGCACAACTGCGTGCAGTGTTCAGGCTAGTATCTCATTGTGGGCGTAATTGCTGTTGTCGTACAGGCCTAGGTCTTAATTTTCCTGGTACCTGTGAATAACCGAAATTTCGTAACTGAGACCTTCACAGCGTGTAATCTTAACTTAATATGATGTGAATGAATAAATCAAAAGGGTTTTGCTGGGCCCGATATGTAGACTGCATTGTAAAGTGAGATATGCAAATAAATACACCGTCGATTAACGTGAGGGAAGAAATAATTTTGTGCCTAGATTGGAGGACAGTGACAAGCCTCTCAAATTTAGGCGTTCTACACGAAGTAGAAGAAAATACCGCATCATATGACGAGAACGCGCCAGTCCGCCCCGTCTGGCCGTGACATGGGAAAGAACGCATTGGTACAGTCTGTATTACCTCGCGGATTGCACTTAGTGGAATCTTTTATTTATTTATTTATTTATTTATTTATTTATTTATTTATTAACATTGAGATACATTTTCTGTTACTAGGCGTACACGTCCTTGGTACCTCTCCGGTTTCTGTTATTCGAAAGCCCCGAATAGCGTTAACATTTAAGGGAAGGCATGATATGTTGAACTCGTTCTGCCAGTACGACATAATTGCGGATCAAAGGACTAATAATTGCCATCGTACGAGTACAGTTAAATCGAAAAGAAATATGTTGTGGCTTGGATTTGATTTACGTGGCTCGGGATAAGTTCAGTTACGTATTTTAGTGCACACAGCCATAAAGCTTTGGCTGCTTTTAAAGGGAGGGGTTTTCAGCAGCCGAACAACTATAACATTTCAAGAAAACTGCACGGTTGATTATTTACGGATAAGAAGAGTTTTTCGGTGCATCGCCTTCGTTACACACTGCCTTTCAGTCTTTGCTGTAACAGCAAATGTAGGAAAAGCTGAGTCTGTGCTTCGCATGAACAAGTTTTCCATGAATTCGTCGAATATCGACCAAGGAAGGAAGTTCACCGATGTTTGTGCATTAGTTCTCGGCAGGTTACACATAGCATCACGGATGACAAAGTAATCCTACACTGCGTAAAAAAGCCACGTGTACATCACGTTGCGTGGTAAAGACGGGCGCAGAGTGTGCAGCAGTAGCTTACTTAAGTCGCATTGACTAAAGCTTCGTGCTTTTAGAAATATATGTATTAGACTATATGTTTCGGCATTGCGTAACATGAACGGGACCATTGAGAGACCACACAGCGTGGTTTGTGCAGCCGGGAGTACGTGTACGTATATGCTGTTAATCGTTTACGTTGCGGTGCAGTATTTTTCGTTGACGTAATCCTTCCGGCCGCACTACGGCCATGGCGTTGACTCACACTCTACGAGAAATGAGTACCAGGGATATCAGCTGGGTGGTAAAGGTGGCCGGTGCATAGGGCTGACAACCTTGCCACCTTCACGTGCCGATTGTATAGAAATTCTGAGAGCCTCGACCTCCTGGAGCCCTAAGGGCCTGTCTAGGCCTGAAATGGGACAGCTTTTTGGAGGTTCAGTAGTTGTAGCTGCATTTCTAGATGACTTGCACAGCACGTTATTACCGTTCGTTTTTTAATGTTCACAACAGTTTACACCCGTCATGTCTGAATGTTATTTACTAAATGCCCAGGGTTGCATGGATATCTTAAAATCCACCTTTTCGAAAATTCCTTAGGGTGAGAGATTATGAACATTTCCGTCAAATCGTTTGTTACCATTTACTGCGTTTATTGTTTTGACATTTATCGAAAGCTCGGATGGCGGGTGGTTAGTCCGAAGCTGTCATCATCTGTTGTATATCTGTTACCATGTTGTGTATATGGGCGGCTTAGACTCTGAAGATGGAGGCAACAGGCTCCCTCGAAACTTAGGTAACTATTTGCCAGTCAGCGCGGCGACTTCATATCCCAGAGGACTTGTATCTTCATCACCACCGTTGTGAGAACATCAGATCCATCATCCAGCATGCAGAATTGTATGGCCTAGATCATTTTTTCTCAACCTTTGTGAGACCGCGGCCCGGTAATTTTTTTTTTTCATAAGACTAGGGCCCAGTCCCAACAAATTTACTCGTAAATACCTTTCCATTTTTTTAAGTTCGTACATTAAACTAACATAATTATTAATAATTAATTATGGCATAATCATAAAGAGTATTAGTACACATATGTATACGGTGTGGCATGTTGACAAATATAAAATTACATTTAAATTAGTTATCAATCACTGGACTAATGAAATCTTGTAACATATTGTAATTTCCTCTGGCCAACATCTGGGTCGGAGTTTTTCGACACATTCACGAATATTTTTCTCCTCAGAATATTTCCGCTATAAAGCATTTACTCACGAAAATTGCTTAGAAAACTAAAATGACAAATTCCAGGAGAACCTCTCGCGGCCCGGTATAATTGATGCCATGGCCCGGTACCGGGCCGCGGCCCGGCGGTTGGGAAACACTGGTCTAGATTTATTTCTTGTCTGGTTAAAGGACATTGCGAGTATCTCCTGTTGTGGCATTCTGACTTAGCTTAGGGCCAGTATGTGTGACACTTTGAAGGAGTATGGACTTTTGTTGGAAACCGAATGTCTCAGTCGAAGAAAGGTTTGGTCTGGGTTATATCTTCTGTTCTCCGTGGTGCAGTAGTCCGTCAGTGTTCTGTATCTCAGGTTTGGCATTTTGTAATAATGACAGATTCAAGCGTATTGTTTCAGAAACGAAAGGCGACTGTCTGGGTTCACAGTTTTCTTAGTCCTTTAAGACCCAGTGACTTCTATGTACCACGAAGTTTAACGTCAGAAAAGTCTACATTCTGCTCACAGCGCGTTCCTGTGATGGTAGTGGGTCTCGGAACAAAGCGCGATCATTTTCCTGTGGTGCTTTAAAAGAATAAGTTGTGTGACTGACACGTTTTGTATTTTATGCGTGGTTCGAACTGAATATTTAAATATAACCGTGGTTAATTTTCGTTTTTAAGGTGAAAGACGCAACTGTCTTTGCTGTTCGGAGGTTTGCACTTCTGACTGGTATTCTTCATGGTTTTTTTATGGATGGACCGTAGTGTATTTGACGACATCGTATTATCTACCACAAATATTTAGCGTCGATTGGCATATAATATTGGTGCGTTCGGTGAACGGGGTAAAGATGTGGGCCTTGTGGTCCTTTAGTATCCCATTTTTTCGTCTGGAGGGGCTTGGAGAAGTCCTTAAACTCTCAGTATGGTAGGTGCCCTTGCCAAGATTCAAGCTGCCACCTCCCAGTTGCGGTTGAGAACCGTTAACGCTTGAGCCAACCTGCCCAGTTGTTCTGAGCTTATGCATTAAAATGGGACGTGGCCGCGTACACATTCTTCTCTATCATTCATAACCATTCCTTCATGTCACCCATAATATGTCTTTAACAACACCAAGAAATGGAAGCGAAATACGCGGTAGGGCTATAATCATTAAATCGGAGTCGAGTCATGAGTCCGTCACCCTTGAACAGATGGGTTCAAAACGTGAAGAGGACCGCCTCAAGAAACCGTTCTGGCTTTGGAGATGTGTTTCCGGAAAGCAGAGGGTACGTTTGAAGTAGCGTCCATGTATTTAGATATTTATGCTAAATATTTTGGTGTTGGTCCCACCGAGACAGTTCGACATGCATTTGTATCACTATTATATCACGAACAGAAGTACACGTGTGGCTACGGTTTAGCTTTTTTTTTATGTAGTGCTTTATAATGAGTCAGATATTTTTACCAGTGGTAGTGCGCTGTTCACGTTTTGCCTGTGAATTCAGGGGTTCTTTTTTACCTTGAAAATGTGTCTCTACGACGCACGTTGTTAAAATGTGTTGATGGCGTTGGGTACATTACTGGAGTAGCCCTACGGAGTACGGAGAGTAATTACAGGTGGCTGCTAATTTTTAGCGAAGCCCGCCTAATGTGTGGCTCATTCTCTCGTGGCATCAGACTCCTGGAGGGCCTCATCAGCGCTAGTAAAGATGGATGTTGTACGAGTCCATAAAACGTGGCCGCCGCCATAGCCACCGTGATTCTGTGGGTGAGGGGGTGGGGATGTCCCGCGGTGACATGCCGAAGGGGTGGAGAAAGAGAGAGAGCGTACATACGTACAGTGCACTAATGGACGAGGCCCCTAGAAATGAGGTAATCACATTAGCAGCCATAATTACAAACCCCTTTGAGAACGGAAATGCATCCATATCCTGTGCATCATGACTTTTTTCTACCCCTCGCTTTTCTCTCTTGTGTGCCGCGGCGCTTCACTTGCTGCTTCGTGCATTTCCGTGTTTAATGTAATTCGATTAATTTATTTCAAATTGCCTGAATGTGTTGTTTGGCGGGTGGCCACGAGCTGTTGGGAAAATGGTGAAGACCACCGCTGATGTAGCCTACTGGAGATGAGAGTGGTGGTATGGTGTGGGGAGGAGGTGCGAGTTCGAAGCATGCGCAGTTGGAACCGGATGCTTGGGGTGGTTCTTACAAGTTGAAAGTTCAAGAGCCTTGCTGATAGGTCGAAGACACCCTCCCGACTTTAATTTTACAACGAAATTGACTGATAGAGTTGTGCTGATTGAGGGGAGGGCACCCCTCCCCCACCCCAATACGCAACGGCCAAATTGTAGTATTACCCCGCAATCACTGGTTCAGTGGCAATAACTTAGGGGGTGATGTCGGATTGGAGTCATTGGACCATTTCTTACCACCGCCTCTCCATTTGGTTGCAGCCCTACATGTTGGGACACATCATGCGGTATTCTTAGGTGTACAGATCAGAACACTAGGACTAGGCTGTTATGACTACCTGCATGAGACTGAATATTACAACAGCACTTGTACATATCTTTTTGGGGTATTACCATGTTTTTACGGACAGTTTCGAAGAAAATGGGGTAGAGTTTGCTCAATACACGGTTTCTTTAAAAGTAAGATTTCGCTTGTACCTGAGTGTACGTACTGAAAGGGATATAACCAACACAACAGATGTGATTATGCGCTATTTCGATATGAGCCCAGTTTGTGTGTAGCGCCTCGTGCAGCCAACCTTAGTTCGTGAGACCTTCCAGGTTTTCGCAATGTTGCTGAAGGCCCAAGTATTCGGGCGTGTGACGCTGTGTCTTTGGGTGGGTAGCTTCCGACGTTTTGAAGTGTCTTCATAGTTCTCCTAGTCAAAGAAGACTGCTTGACCTTGAACATGGAAACATTACGATCCCTCGAAACGTCCGGAGCTACCCAACCACGACACAGCGACACGCCGTAGATTGAATCTAAAGTCTTAATTCAGCTTTTGCCACGTGCGCTCCAACGTGTCTTATTTTTGTATCGTATTTATGGCGATGCAGCATTCCATATAGCAAGGCTTATATGCAGACGTGACTCAACTTTCAACGCGACGTTACCTTTGTTTGAAGTTACCCCTTTTTTTAATATACAAAACCATGCTCACCAGACGTGCCAGTGAGCGTACGGTATTATTTTGAGGTGGAAAGAGACTGCATCTCGGATATGCGGCCTCCAGTGGGTGGACTGTCACCCGGATGGTAGATGAATGAATTCGATCATCGGTGGAAAGATAACTGACAGGGCGCATACGGAGGTACTCAAAGAAAGCGTGTTTCAGTGCCACTCTGCCCACCATGAATCCCATATTAATTGCTGGGATCGAACCCGGGCTTTTGGAGGTGAAAAGCCGGCGACCAGTTCTCCGCGCCATGGCAAAACCAGATTAGAGGCTGCCTCTTCAAAAGCTAATTGTCCAAAGTGTCGTCGAAGTATCGTCGTGCGGGTGGGATAGCGGCCGTAGGTCGTGGAAACGGAGGTTATATGGCCGCTTTCTTCGGGGAAAAAGGATACAGAGTAAACAGTAGTGTATTTGAACATGCCAGAAAATTACACCTTTCCATATCTTGAACGACGTGCTGTATCTAGCAAGACGGCGCATTCATACGTATTACTAAGGTTGTGCGGCAGTCATGGAATGCCCGGCTTACGTCAAAATTGATCAGAAGACAACACATTGTATGGTCTCTGATTCTGTTACTTTAGTCTGGGTATCTAAAGAACGCTGTGTTTTCAAAGATTCGCTGTATTCCTTAGTTACACGGAAGAATATAGTAGCTACAGCAGCAGTTACCCAAGACTTTAGCCCAGAAATGCAGTTTCGGATGCACACCGAGCTACAAACGGTGCACATACAGAAATCACACGTAGTCCGCCATATTTAAGGGATTCAGTATTTTTTAAATCACAGCGTGCGATTCGAGTAAATATTGGTAGTTGGTAGTTTTAAGCAGTGGATGTAATCGCATATACCAGCTACCTCTGCCGTCCTTACAAGCTAGGGAAGGAAAGGGATGCAAAGGGAAAGTACTTCATTATTCACGAAAAACGAATTGCTAATTTTCTCGGGTTTGGCGATTTATCTATTATTTATTTAGCTTTATGTTAGTACAAAATTTTAATAATCGGTAATATAATGATAATAAAAAATCCCATGACTGGATAGCTTTCTGACGTTTTGGCGATTTACTGATATTCTCTGACTCGCATATCGACATTAATTATTAACGCATACGCTGTCATTGTAGTTAATATCAGTGTAAAGCACCAAACTTGACGCAACGCAGTTTGGTGCACTTGAAAGCGCGGGGTGAGGGCGCGCACTATAGTGCTCAAAGCTCACACATAAAATCAACTTTAAAATTCTAGCGAAGGAGAGGAAACAAACGGAAAAGTGACGCCAGTATTCTCGGAAAATTGAAATTACAAAAATCAGGTGGGAGGGGAAGGAGAACTAAGGGGAGAAGATGACGCCATTGTTTGTTGATCAGCGGCGACTCTTGTCACATCCACGTCCTGGTACCGTTGACAGTGGTCACCGAGCAGCGTGTCGGTTGTGACACGGTCAGTACAACGTAAGCAGAGAATGCAAAGTAATGAACAAAACTGAGGGCGCGCCGGTCCTCTGTTTACGAGCTCTGTGGATGCAAATAAGTGGGCATTATATTACTTTATGTACGGACGCGACGTGCTGTGGGAATTACTGAAATCGAAGACAGATGAGCGTGAAGAAAGAATACCAACAAGATGCAACAATATAGATGGTTTATTGTCAATAATCAACATCTGCAATTGACAATAAACCATCTATATTGTTGCATCTTGTTGGTATTCTTTCTTCACGCTTTGCCCACGATGCACGGTCACAGGAACATAAAGCTTGAAGACAGATAAATTACATTAAAGATTATTTTAATGGGTCATTTGGATCGTCTTTGTTTTTTGCAACACAGTAAGCTTGGAAGTTTCCATTTTACAGAATCAGTTTTCGAGTACAAGTTGACGTGATTGTGTTGTGTACTTGTTGTCTTGGTGTTTCAAGCTTACGTTTTTTCTCCTTTGGTCATATTCCGCCCGCATCTCATGCGGAGGATGTATTTGAATTTCACTGCGTCTGTCTGCTCCGTGTTCTTGCTCAAATTACTCGTGTCAACACTAGTCTGAGCGCAATGTTAATTATTTCTGTTTTCGGTCGTTGTCTTAACAATTTGGGTAAATAACTCTTCTCACCCTAAATAACTCAGTACTCGGGTGACCGAGGAAGGAGAGGAGAGAGATGGAAGAAACGTGCCAAACAGTTCTGACGCCAGCGTTACTGAAGACATGTTTCCATGTTCCAGACGCTGGTTAATTTTCCAATAATTTTCCTTTTGCCTGAAATGTACCAGTTCTTTTAGCTTTCATTTCTGGCCTCTCATGTTTTATTCAATCGTTATACTTTCATGTAAGAATGGCAGATGACCCATTATACACCTAAACAGTTTAAGTATTCGATTTCCCTCACAGTGACGAGTGATAGGATCGTATGTCTTTCCGAAAAGTGCTGTTTTTCTTGTAGAAATAAGTTTGTTGCTAGGCGGCAGTGTCCGGGGTTTGATCCCTGGTGGGGGCAAGTTATTTTCTTTTTGCCACAATCCACCAAGACCGACCCTGGGGCCAATCCGGTCTCGTCCAGTGGGTGCCGTGGTTCTTTCCGGAGCAGAGCGGCCGGGGCCTTGCTTTGACCACTGAATGCTATCTAGCGTCGCGTACCGATATGAGGTACAACCTCCACTCCCGTTTGTTCCTACGCAGCACATTCAAGGGAGAACTTTACCTTTACTAGGCGACAGCATTGTCTTTCATCGAGTATTTCACGGCTTTAAAGGAAGGAGTTCGATATTTGTAAGTACAGTCTTTGCATAGAATAATGTTCACTTTAACATTTAAATTCCTCTTGTACAAAGAAGCCTGCGTAGATTCGCTTGCTAACCGGATATTATACACTTTGGATGGCACCGATTCGGTTGCTCTGTGTGTGCATGCGTGCGTGTGTGTGTGTGTGTGTGTGTGTGTTAAAATGCTTACCTTAAGCACACTGATGATAAGTTCACAGTTTGTGAATGTCCGTACTGGGCCGAAAATCTTCGCAGACGGCACTAAAGAAATAAGGTAATGTGACTGAAGTAATAGGCTAGTGTAGCGGAATCTCTGGCACTTTGTGTTCAGTAGGTGCCGTCTTTGAGTCTCGACCATGACACCGGCTGTACTAACACGTTCTTGTGGTTTTCTTCAGATTTTCTAGGCAGATATCAGGTTACTTCCACCACTAGGCCATGCCCGCTTCTTTTCAGGCACTTCCAGTTCATCAGTTCTCATATTATCGACGCTGTATAGTCGAAGATAGTGAAATCGTAAAAGAAGGTGTAAGAGAAAAGGAGAACGAAAAGGAACTTTGCTGTTTTAAAAGCAGGTTTTCCGGTCATCGTAGCTGGTCATTGGTACCGGAAGGGTTCTGTGGAATGATCGGAGCATTGGAAAGGGATTGAATGCCTGCAGCCTAGTCCAGAATCTTTTCTCTTCCTGTCGACCGTCTAAGAACGTAACGATTAAAATAAAACTATATAATGTTGCGTCTTTTTTTGTATGGTCTGTCACATTCAGGGAAGAACGTAGTCCCCGAGTGTCTGATACAGTGGTGTTGTGGAAGATATTTTGCCCTAAGAGCCTGGAATTAATAGGAGACTGAAGGAAATTGCATAATGTGAGGCTTCATATATATGTATGTGTGTGTGTGTATATATATGTATATATATATATGTATGTATGTATATGCATCCTACGAAATATTATTACGGTGACCAAAACAAGAAGAAAAGGATGGACTATGCATGTTGCACGTAAGGGGAAGAGGAGAAATGCATACAGGGTTGTAGTGGGGAAATTTGAAGGCAAGAGACCACTTGCAAAACTAGGGAATTGATGGAACTATAATATTAATGTGGACCTTAAAGAAATAGGGGGGGAGGGTGGGGACTGAATCTGACGCGGTAAGGGATAAGTGGTGTTCTTTTATGACCTTTTGAATCAACCTTTGGATTTTATAAAGTGTAGGGACTTCCTTGATATCTATTAGTTTCTCAAAAAGGACTGCAGCGTGGACTGGGTTGGTTGGTCGGACTGTCGCCCTCTAGCATGCAAGGAGTTAGGTTTAAACATAGCCAATAACATAGAGTGCACATAGCCAAGTTGTGTATTGAAGAGCTGCAGCAGCAGATCGAAACTGCATTCTCGAAGACATGAAGAATCGGTTGAATTTAGGGGATGCATGGTACCAGCACGAAGGTGAAAACTCTTTTGTCTTTACTTGTACGATCAAAAAATGTAACGATGAAGGTGCACAAAGTAATAATTATCTATCGCCTAGTAGGCTTGAAGTATGGTCTGTCGTATGGTGTGATGAACTCGGATTAATACTTTCTGAAAAGACCGTGCTGAGAAAAGACTGTTGGATGTAAGAGGGAGGAATTAAGCTGGACAAAAGGGTATAATGAAGAACTTCATAAATGGTATGCGTAATCAGCTGTCACTTGAACGGTCAAGTGGAGGGGGATGAGTTGGAGGGGCACTACCACGCATGGAAGAGTGGATAAATGCGTACAAAGTGTCGTTTGGAAAACCTGAAGGGAAGAGACTACTTCAAATACGTAGGCTTGAGTAGGAGTATAATATTAAAAGGGATTTGAGGTTGGATGGGTATGGACTGGATGTATTTGTCCGAGGATAGAGTTTGGTGGCGGATTCCTGTAAACATGGTAATGAACCCTTGGGTTCCATAAAACGCTTGGAAAGTCTTTTAAGAGCTAGGCCTCTATTAACGTCTCAGGGAGGACCCTGAACAGCGGAGTTGGATTTCGATCACGGAGGGTGAGGAGGACGGAGTATGTAGTGTGCGTGGGTAGATAGGAGAGTGCACAGACGATTGTTTTGTTGAAGGGAGATGAGAACATGTCATGGAATGGATCTTAAGCAAATCGGGTGTGGGGTTGTGTACGGGATTCAAGCGGCTTGGTGTAGGATTCCCTGGTGACTTTTGTGAAGAGGCGATGAATCTTCGCTTTCCATGAAAGGCCTGAAATTTCTCGACTACGACTAATAATTTTTTCAGGCAGAGCTATGCCAAATTTACTTCGCATGCTGCCCCATTTCTTGGTCATTGTTTGCCGATTATTTTATGCCGAAGTCTGTATTTAACCTTTTCTTGTCGTGCCTGGTGCCCTGTCAATTCCAAGAGATTGATCGTCAGTTCCTGACTGATGTTTACCGTGTGGTATGAACTTTAATGTATTGAGGAGTACCTTGCTTTTCATCATGGCCACAGACATAACACACGTGTAAGTGGGTCGAATACTTGAAGGCACTTTACAGCCAACCTGTTGGCGTGGATTTGTTAACCATTTGGTGCATACAAAAGTGCGACGAGTCGTTCAATTTGTATCCCCAGCGGAGTAAAGTCAAACACAGAGGCGTGTGAAACAAGCGGATTATAATCGCTGCCACTATGCGTGTTCGTGCGACGCAACGCGACGCGAGTTGGTGGTGGTCACGATGATATCTGCTAGATTAGGAGGGAAAACGGATGATGTAGTTTCACATATGGAAGCCCAGCGGCTATTTGCGGTTTTGCGGTTCCCCTCACCGGTAAGCCGCTAGAATCGCAGCTCCAGTATCAGCCATACCTCTCGTCGACACGCGAGAATACGCGGAAGGGGGGTGGGGGTGGGGGGACACATTTGTGCCTCCTGCTCATACTTGCAATATTTCAGTTACTCGTGAACACTAAAGTAAGAGCTTTATGCCTTTCATCCAGCAGCCACCTAACCGCATGAAGTATATAATTTAGAGGCCTGGTACCTGAGCCCTTGCACATTTAACGGTCTCTCCATCAAGCGCTGCGTGTTATAATTACCTGGGCAGGTCTTTTTCACTTATAAATCTGTGTTTTTAGTTCACAGTATCAATTTTTTAGCGTAATCCTAGTTACGAGCTGCCAATTAATTCAGATTCACAGTTGATGGCGAGTGCCTGTGAGTCATTGAAAGTCATCACCTTTCGCAGCTGTGCGTGTATCAAGTATAACCGGCAAACTGTAAGGTGAAATATCTCGGATGCTGTGTTGTGGGTGCGTTGCGACTGCTTTGTAAGTTTTATAACCCATATTGATCTTGACTGCCGTGAAAACTTCAGAGGCTGTAACGTCCAACCTGCACCCTCTGAGTTATGAGTGTGTTTGTTTAGCACGTAATTAAACAACGCAAGTAAACGCGTATTAAAGGTACTAGCCGTTGTCACAACTTACTTCTTTGACCATATTTAAGCTGATGAACTCAGCTGGTCCAGAAATTTGCCGCCTGTTAATGGAACATGCAACTGAATAAGAGCCTGACATGTTTCTGAACAGCAGTTACCGTTATTAATCAGTTACCATACTCGCATCACTGTCCTCCCATCCGAAATGTTATTTTATGTTTCCTGTAGAAATTGTTTGTAATATTTAAATTCCACCAGACGTTACCGCCATAAGTTCTGGCACTAATTTGAGTGACAGTATTGCTGCTTCCACCTCACAAGTTCGCACGATGTCGATATTGTTTGAACACAGTGTTCGAGTCAGAAGTACCAAAATGATTTTGCAGTAACCATGATATTATATCAGGCTCACGGATATCAGTTAGCGTTTGTACCAGGCCTGCTGGGCCTTTTATTTGGTACGGGAAACTTCCGCAAAATTTGGTCTGCATGCTGGCAATGTGAAATTTCAACACACACAATGAAGAATGAATAAGTTTACGTTAATTATTTTTGTCAATTTATCTGTGTCTCTTTCTGTATTTATATCATAGGCAGTAAAAATATACTGATAATAGTAGGGGAAACTGTAACAAATGCAGTTAACAACGTATGGTAGGTTGTCCCTATTTTAGCGCATTTTTTACAAAAGAATTATAAACATGCTGTGTGACTCCATAAACAAACAGCTCATAATGTTAAAAAAAAAAGTCTTCGTTATTTTTGTCGGCTTAGCCAGGGAAGGAGTTAAAGACGCTTTCTTATTCTATATGTCTCCGCGAGCTACGGGTTGAGAGGCCTTGGTTCATACTGTGGATGTTTGTATTGGAATCAGAGAAGGACACTCCCGACTTACTAATTGTATTCCGTTGGAGGAACTGTAGCGTTCCTTCGGCAGCATAGGAACATACAGGAATGCCATCCCTCTGTTCGCGGTGTAGTAACGAAATACCGTAAAGGACAAACTGTTGGGTAGTTAGTTCGTTTACGCCGACTTCCGCTGTCTTGGCTGAACAACTTTTTGAACTGTAAATATGAGAGAGTGCATAACGTGACTGTAACTGTCGTGTTTGTGTTTCCCTGTCACTGTCTTTATTTAAGCAACCATAGTCAACCAATCTGAGGTCGCTTGGGGAAAGAAAGAGGAACAGTTTGTCCATACTCGAGCAGGAATTTCTTTGACACACTCATCCGCACGTAAATTAACATTTGACGTGCTCGCTTATTGGGTCACACGTCTGTCTGCATACGTTAGCCTTAAATGTTTGGTGGAACGACGGATTTTCGTTGATTTGATGGGAATTATTTGCGATTAGGGGTTTAAAATATCTTTCTTAGGTTGTGAAACAATTAGTATGCCAGCAGTCCAAAATTTGTATTTAACTTGCTTCATTATGACAGCTTCTGAACCGCTGGAATTAAGCCATGTTCAAGAGTGTGTGGGTGGACATGCAGGCCTCTTGATCAACATAACGGCACATTCTGTAACATTTTTATGACACTCATGCTAACTTTGGGTTAATGTCTGATCAGTTTTCACGTAATGCGAATCTGAGCTGTTGGATTTTTCCCGCATGGTGCGACAGCCCCTTGTGGGCCAGGGCCTCCTCACTGTCGAGGTTTCACGATCATACTCAGACATACCACATTCGGTATGACTCCTCTGGACGACTGAATAGTCCGTCGCAGAATTTTCTACCTGACAAAACAACACTCACAAGGGACAGGCATTCATCATCACAGCGGCATTCGAACCCGCAATCCCAGCAAGCGAGCGGCCCCAGACCCACGCCGTAGACCGCGCGGCCACTGGGATCGGATACTACTGGCCTTGTGTTCATGAATGTAGTACGATTTTGAGGTATAGCGCATAGCTTCTGATGGACTCAACGATGTAGCACAGAACATTTAAATGACATGGTATTTATTTTGGGGTAGGAACAGTGAGGTGCAAGCGTAGATCGATGGTGATGATGATAATTATGATGACGGCGATGAACTTGGCGCACGAATATCTTGATCAGTACTTTAACCCTTTGAAGCACGACTTCAAAGTAGTAAATATTTAAACATCGAGTTTATACCTCACAGTAAAGAGGCCCAGTCTCCGTTACAAAGATCAGTCGATTAATGCTGCACAGGGAAATGCCCTGTTTGTTGTGAGACTCTTACGGAACACGAAAACCCACACTGTGCGCGAAATGTCAAGTTTTTCAATTTTAAAACACGCGGATACACAGTAGCCAGTGTGCGTTGTAGGGTTAACTGCCGTTTGATGAAAGAGGATTCTCTGCCATGCAATTAATTAGGCGTGAAACACAGGCTACGAGAGGCATTTAAGGCACTTCTTCCGGTCGCTCGGGGCACGCTGCAGGTTCATCGAAACGTAACATTGCTCTCTATCGCAATCAGCACCGAGGTTGAGGACCGGCAGACGCAGCGGCGTAAAGACCAGCTAAATGGTGCTGTGACGACCTTGTGGATAGCATTTGCATATGCAGACTGTTTTCGTCGAAACGGGCTTTTCCTCACGAACACACCAGCAGTAGTCGTAGACATTTGCGGTCGATATGATCGAAGGAATCATCAGTAGCACCTATCAACCCAACACTTGCAACAAGCTTCTCCCACTTGGCTGGCGTCGGTACGTTTCATTGTCCCGGAGGTGGGGGGGGGGGCGCTCACAGTACTAGTTGCTGCCGTCTTACCTATCACGTAGCAGTACAGGATAGTACGATGGTCAAACACGAGCTGATGGCATGTAAAGTATATCTGCATCAGACGTACGAGTACGTCATGCAATTTTTCATCTCGGGGACGGTCATTTAGCACTTGGCTGTCTCTTCAGTTCCGTGGCACATTAATGCTTCTGAGTCCTGTAGATTTGGATCTTCAGAAGTTCAGTGCAAATACGAAACATTTGCTGGCGAAATTACCATTTCTCTTTGTAGTTTCCTTACACGAGGCGCTAATTGTACGGTGGAAGCGCGTTCACCACTCACTCACACTCACTCGGGCAGCGACATTGGGTACCTTCTGCGCCTTCCTGCCCAGCCGTAATGCCATTCCCTCATCGTCAGACAAGTTATGTAGATGAGTACTTGTTCCTACATTGTAGCACGACAGGTTTATTATTCTCCGACACATTGCCTATCATAATATTCTCATTTTGTTTTCAAACTCGCGCATTTTCTGTGAACATAGCTCATTACCACGTGAGCACACGGATCCCAGCTGAATGGGCGATATCGTGAGTCGGTATGCAGCAGCGACGTCGTCAGGTCTACGCCGAGCAGTCCGGTGATAGATAACATATACTTTATATTAACGCCATGCTTGGGGATACACCTGAACATTATTTCTAACTAACGCCGTATGCCGGAAGTTTATGCATCGTGTATATCCCACCATTACGATATTTATTTTGTATGTCGTATTTTCCATTTCTTGGTTTTGCGTAGGCGTGGAGAAGCTAGGGGTCGTCTCCGATTACCGTGTAAGAGTTCGTTGCTCATTTTTCCCGCGTCTCTCAGCTGCAGCGTCTCTGTATTGTTACACCCCCCCCCCCCCCCCCCCCCCGGGGGGCGTGTCCCCCTTTTTTTTTTTTTTTGTTGGAACGGAGGGGGGAAGTTTTTTTTTTTCTTTTTTTTTTTTTGACC
>Ga0123357_10005009_pt1 | contig 15746 bp, 14 predicted proteins | sample TergutEmb28metaG_FD_89873 | JGI IMG/M metagenome (GOLD analysis project Ga0123357, IMG submission 89873) | Embiratermes neotenicus P4 segment gut microbial communities from Petit-Saut dam, French Guiana - Emb289 P4 | ecosystem: Host-associated > Arthropoda: Insects > Digestive system > Gut ... | reverse complement strand
TTATGGTATAATCGAAAAAGAATAAAAAGAAACATATAGAATAGCGTTTTGCTATATTCTTGCCTTTGAGACCTGAGAAATTTCAAAACTAATTTACAAGAATAATTGTTAAAATGCTCGCAGTATTGCGGGCTTACTTTATTTGTAGATTAGGTAATTCTCAGGACCTCAAAGGCGGATAATTAAGTCCGCTTTTTTTTATGCCAAAAATTAAGAAAATAAGACGACGGTAAGACCGCCACAGCAATAAGAAACAGAATTGCAACTGTTCCCCTAAAAAATGTAAAGTAAAACTGCAAAAATACTCAAATCATGTTGCAGGAAGAACAGATAACTTCTAAAAACGGGCAAGACCTGCGAAGCTGTATCAGAGCAGGAATTTATTAATTTATGTCTGTTTTTAGGAAACGGACGTTAAACTGAAAATTTATATGAGAAAGTATTATTTAATGGTTTGCATCACAATGCTTTTAGGAATGTCATCCTGTGGAACATCCTCCTCCTCTTTTGTTAAGGGCGATGGTGGTTGGACAAGTGTTCAAATTGCAGATAGAATTAGCTATGCACTGGCTTTTGAAGATGTGTCGAGCGTTCTTTCCAAAAATTTTGAATTAGAAGTGATAACTAAAGATGCCGGATATATCAGGACAGGTTGGAATACAACTTGGACAAAATCAGGTGGTGACAAACCGCATAAAGATTACAGAGTTCGGGTAGTTGTCAAAATGTCGGAACAGCGAAAGAGGATTGATATAAATGCCGAAGCGCAAAAACGAAAAGGCAGTTTTTGGGTAAACGGGTATGATAGTCAATTATTACAAACTGTAAAAGAAGATATTGCCGGCGTTGTTGGATTTTAAATAGAAATCCAAGCTCTAAACCATTTAATATTTGTAGAGACGCGAATACCACGCGTTTCTACAAATATTACGTTTTAAAATAAATCCTTCATCGTTATCTCAGACTGTATGCCGTTCCAATATTCATTACGTTTTATTCCATAGGTAGTTATCATTGTCAGATGCAACGATTTTCTTGTTTTTGTTTCTTCTGTAAATGTTGCTTTTTTATTTCGCAGAATGTCGGAATATGATTTATCTATGGTATATTCTTTGTCGGAATATTTTATTTCACAAATATTTATAATATTATCGCGTCTGTCTATCAACAAATCTATTTCTGCTCCGGATTCAGCATTTTTACTTCGCCAATTCGCAATATTTACCGATACGGCTGAAATTCCCAAAGCTGCTTTAATTTGTTTAATATGCGATAAACATACGCTTTCAAACGAGCGTCCCGCCCAATTTCGGAATATTGCACTTCCAAGCATATTAAGCCAATAATTGGAATCGGTGTTGTTGTTTTCTTTTATGAACGAATAATAAAACAAAGTGAATGGGTCAATTAACTGATAAAGTTTATCCTTTGTTTTCTTGTTATAAGAGTAATAGGATTTAATAAAACCGCATTGCTCAAGTTCATTCAACACAGTTGTCAGTCCTCCGCCATTGTTGCCGGTCTGATTTAGAATGTCTTCCCGTATTTGTCCTTTTTTTTTCTTTGCCAGGAAATCTACTATCTGGATATGGCTCTGCGGTCGCTTAAACAACGATGAAAATAGTATATCAAATTCGTTTTTCAATGGCGCATTCTCTTCAAAGCAAAGCAAATCAATATTTTGAGCTACGCTTTTTCCTTTTTCAAACATATTAAGATAAAATGGAATACCGCCAAACGTCATATATGCTTCAACAATATCTCGTTTGGTATATTCCATTTTTTTCTCTGCTAAATAATCTTCACATTCTTTCAATGTAAAAGGCAAAATCTGCATACGGCGTGTGACCCTGTTGTGCAAACCGCCTTTGTTGCGTAATAGTTTATTGATCATCCACGAACTTGCCGATCCGCAAACAATAAGCAGAATGTCGGGGCGTGACGATGCCCAAGAATTCCAAAAAAATTCCAACCCTGTCAAAAAACCCGATTTTGAAGTGTCGAACCAGGGCATTTCATCAATAAAAACTACTTTCTTTTTGTCTTTTGAATAATTTTCCAACAAGTGTATCAATTGACGAAAAGCCTCAAACCACGAGGAAACTTGCGGATACGGAACCCCTGCGTAATATCCTAACGATACGTTGAAATTATTTAACTGCTCCTGTTTTTTGGCTTTTGCCAATCCTGTAGCATAAAAAGCAAATTTTTGATTAAAAAATTCTTTAATCAAATATGTTTTTCCAACCCTTCGTCTGCCATAAACAGCTACAAATTCCGGTTTTTGTAGCTCGAAAAAGTTTCTAAAATCAGCCTGCTCTTTTTTTCGCCCTATAATTTTCATGTTGAAATTTTTTGCGATAAAAGTATAAATAATCTTTGATTTGACAAGTAAATTCACCAATAACTTGCCAAATCTCGAAAAAAAACTAAGATTTGGCAAGTTATTTTCACCGATAATTTGCCAAATCTCGAAAAAAAACTGAGATTTGGCGAGTTATTTTCACCGATAACTCGCCAAATCTCCAAAAAAAACTGAGATTTGGCAAGTTATTTTCACCGATAACTCGCCAAATCTATAAAAAAAACTGAGATTTGGCAGATAATCCGACAAAAAAAAGAGAGAATGACTTAGCGTCTTTTGCTTTTTTCGGTAATTAAATCTCTTATATAAGAAGCTTTTTCATAGTTTTCGGCAGTAATGGCTTCATTCAATAATTGTTGAAGTTTTTCAGGACTTAAATTATTCAAAGAAACTGTCTGCTTTTTTTCCGATTGTTCATAATAATCGTTGATATCCTCCTCATCTACTTCAATAGCGACGTCTTTCATTATATTATTTGCGATGTAGATCGGAGCATTTGCACGCAGCGCTAAAGCTATTGCGTCTGATGTGCGGGAATCAAGGAAAATGTCTTTCTTCCCGTCGTTGAAAACCATCTCCGAATGAAAGACGCCTTCTTCATATTTATATATATTGATTTCCTTTATGTTAATCTTCAAAAGTTGAAGGAAAGATATAAATAAATCGTGAGTGAGCGGGCGAGGAGGATGAAGTCTTTCAAGGAAAATAGCGATTGATTGGGCTTCCGGAGTTCCGATAATAATCGGAATCCGGCGATTTCCCTTTTCCTCTGCCAAAATCAAAGCGTAAGCTCCCGCTTGCACCTGATTATAGGTTATTCCCATTATTTTCAATTTAGTTTTACCCACATCCACGTATTGTTATTTTGGGATTGCGGGTCAAGCCCGCAATGATATGCAATTTCAGTTTCTTCTTCCGCCGAGTAAAATCATTAAATAGTATAAGAAAGTGACTAAAGAGCCGATGGCAGCTACTATGTAAGTATAAGCCGCAGATTTCAGAGCGTCTCTTGCCGCTTCGTCGTTATAGGAATTAGTGATACCCGACCGGCTCAGCCAAGCCAAAGCGCGTTGACTGGCATTAATTTCAACCGGTAAAGTAATAAAGCTGAATAACATAATCATTCCATACAACCCCACTCCAATAGCTAATAGCGTTGTACCAATTGCACCATTACGCATCAGAAATAAACCGCCAATTAACAGCCAAGACACCCATTGAGTAGAAAAACTGACAGCCGGAACCAATGCCGACCGCATTTTCAATGGAGCGTATGCCTGAGCATGCTGGAGAGCGTGTCCGGTTTCATGTGCAGCAACTGCTGCAGCAGCCACACTACAAGAAGAATAAACGCCTTCGCTTAAATTAATTGTTTTATTCGCCGGATTGTAATGGTCTGTAAGCATCCCACTTGTTGATTGAACTTGGACATCCTGAATGCCGTTTTCACGAAGCATCAATTCGGCTACATCCTTACCTGTCATTCCGTTTCCTAACGGCATCTTAGAATATTTCTCAAATTTGTGTTTCAAATTCCACTGAACCAGCCAACTAACGATGCCGATTCCAATAATTAAAATCCAATATCCACCCATAGTTAATTATATTTATATGATTTATATTTCAAATTCTATTTTCTCAAAAATCTTGCCAAAATATTTTTTCAATCCTTCAATCCTTCAATCCCTCTATCGTATAACCGTCTGTTCCCTGTCGGGACCAACCGATACGATTTTAATTTTTATTCCCAATGATTTTTCAATGAAAGACAGATAGGCATTAAATTCTTCGGGAAATTCGTTTTCCGACTGCATTTTTGTCATACTTGTTTTCCATCCGGGGAGTTCCACATATACCGGCTTAATCGAATCATTGATTTCAAAAGGAAAATCTTCCATTTCAACGCCATTGATTTGATATGCCACGCAAAGGTTGATAGTATCGAAATCATCTAAAACATCTGATTTCATCATAATTAATTGAGTTACCCCATTGAGCATGATTGAATACCGAAGGGCAACCAGGTCAATCCAACCGCAACGGCGGGGTCGTCCGGTGACGGAGCCGTATTCATGCCCCAAATCCCGTATTTTTTGTCCCATGGAATCGGCTAATTCGGTGGGAAACGGACCGCTTCCCACCCTTGTGCAATAGGCTTTGAAAATGCCATATACTTCTCCGATAGCAGACGGAGCAACTCCTAAACCTGTACAGGCGCCGGCGCATACGGTATTGGAAGATGTTACAAAAGGATAAGAGCCGAAATCAATATCTAAAATCGTTCCCTGAGCGCCTTCTGCCAATACCTTCTTCCCTTCCTTTAACTTTCTATTTATAAAATGTTCACTGTCAATCAATTTAAATCTTTTAATACATTCAATACCTTCGAACCAATCTTTTTCCAAAGCTTTCAAATCGTATTCGTAATTCATTGAATGTAAAATCGTTTCGTGATGTGCGATAGCCTGTTTGTATTTTTCTTCAAAATTTTGTTCAATATCGCCTATCCGTAATCCGTTCCGGCTGATTTTATCGGTATAGGCAGGACCAATACCTTTCCCTGTTGTCCCGATTTTCTCGTTCCCTTTTTGCGATTCATAAGCATGGTCGAGCAAACAGTGAGTAGGCAAAATAAGATGCGCTTTGCGGGAAATATACAGGCGGTCGGTCAAATTGTGACCCGAAGCTTCTAAAGTATCTACTTCCGCTTTGAACAGAGCCGGATCCAAAACCATACCGTTTCCGATTATATTGATTTTTCCACCCTGAAAAATACCGGAGGGTATCGAACGCAAAATGTATTTATTACCCTTAAATTCCAATGTATGACCGGCATTGGGACCTCCCTGAAAACGCGCTATAATGTCGTAGGAAGGAGTTAAAACATCAACAATTTTTCCTTTTCCTTCATCGCCCCACTGAAGACCTAATATCACATCAACTTTCATGTTTTATTTTTTATTTGATTGTTCTTTAATCGCCTTGCGCAACTGCTGCAGGTTCCGAAAACATACAGGCTGTAATGCGAAGGAGTAAAACTTTTTATTTTTCTGTTTTGAATGATGGATTTTAATTCGGCGCTTTTATATTCCTTAATCGTATGACAGGTTGTGCATATCAAATGATGATGCATATCATTGTTATACGCTCTTTCATAAAAAGATATATTTTGCCCGAACTGATGTTTCAACACCAGATTACATTCCAGCAAAATTTGCATTGTATTATATAAAGTGGCGCGGCTGACTCTGAAATTTTGCTCGGTCATTGCCTTGTATAACGAATCCATATCAAAATGACGGTGGTCGGAATAGATAAGATTCAATATTGCATACCTTTCCGGCGTTTTTCGACATTTTTTTTCAGTCAGATATTCAGTAAATTTCTGATTGACGATTTCGAGTACTTTTTCGTTATCCATTTAATAATATAAATATCCAAAATTGCAGCGCAAAGATAATACAAAAAGGTTAATCTACGAAAATCCGGTCATGAATATTGGTAGAATAAAAATTTGTAGTATTTTTGTCCATAAATTTTGATAAATAACCAATGGAAAAAAATACTTTAGCAAAAAAAATTATAAAAGGAATTTGGATTTCTTTCTTTTTATGTATAATAGTCGTTGTAATATTATTTACTCTAATAGCAAAAGGCGCAATCGGTTATATGCCTCCTGTCGAAGATTTGGAAAATCCGATTAATAAATATGCTTCTCAAATTTTATCTTCCGACATGGTTCTTTTGGGGACATATTCTCAAGTGAACGAAAACAGGATTTTTGTCAACTATAACGATCTTTCCCCCGCTTTGGTTCAGGCTTTGGTATCAACTGAAGACACGAGGTATTATGAACATTCGGGAATTGATTTTTACGCTTTGATTCGTGCAATAGTCAAAGGCGGAATTTTCAGACAGAAAAACGCCGGCGGAGCAAGTACCATCTCCCAGCAATTAGCCAAGCTTCTTTATTCGGGACACGCCGAAACAAAATTGGAGCGTTTGTTTCAAAAACCGGTTGAGTGGGTGATTGCCGTGCAATTGGAAAAATATTATACCAAAGAAGAAATTATTAATTTATATCTTAACAAATTTGACTTTCTTTACAACGCGGTCGGCATTCAATCGGCTTGCAGAGCTTATTTTAATAAATCGCCCAAAAATATTTCAATAGAAGAAGCGGCTACCTTGATAGGTATGCTGAAAAATTCATCTTATTTTAATCCGATTCGCCGTCCGAAACAAACAATGGGACGAAGAAATGTGGTGCTTTCACTGATGGAAGCAAATAAGTATTTATCCAAAGAGCAATGCGATTCTTTACAGGCTTTACCCTTGGTTACCAACTTTAGCCGGATAGATCACAAAGACGGCTTGGCTCCTTACCTCAGAGAATACTTGCGATTGGTGATGACTGCCGAAAAACCTGAGAGGAACAATTATCCGGCATGGAATTATCAGAGATTCTATGAAGATTCTTTAGCATGGGCGACAAATCCTTTGTTTGGTTGGTGCAACAAGAAAAAAAAGGTTGACGGGTCTAATTACAATTTATATACCGATGGTCTAAAGATTTATTCAACGGTTGATTCACGTATGCAAAACTATGCAGAAGGAGCTGTTACTGAACGAATGACAAATTTGCAAGACGCTTTTTTCAAAGCAAAAGCCGGTAGCAAAACTGCCCCTTATTCCAGATCGCTGACGCAGGCAGAGGTAAATGAAATTTTAGAAAGAGCTGTAAAACAATCAGATAGATATAAAAACTTAAAGAAAGAGGATAAATCGGAATCCGAAATTAATACTATTTTCAGAACTCCTGTCGAGATGACTGTTTTTTCATGGAAAGGACAGAAAGACACAATAATGAGTCCTATGGATTCGATTATTTACATGAAATCATTTTTGCGAACGGGCTTTATGGCTATGGATCCCCGTACAGGATCCGTAAAAGCGTATGTAGGCGGTATTGATTTTAATTATTTCAAATACGACATGGTTACAATGGGAAAACGGCAAATAGGCTCTACAGTAAAGCCTTTCTTCTATTCTATGGCAATGGAAAGCGGAATAACCCCTTGCGACGAAATGCTGCATGTTGAGCAACATCTGACTGATGAAAGCGGAAGGGATTGGGTTCCGGCTAATGCAAATAAACAAAAAATCGGTGAAGTAGTTTCGATTCGATGGGGATTGCAAAATTCGGATAACTGGGTAACCGCCTACTTAATGAAACAATTGAATCCTTACGCTTTTGCCCGACTGTTGCGTTCTTTCGGTTTGAAAAGCCCCGCTGACCCTGTAGTTTCTCTGTGTTTAGGTCCTTGCGATGCTTCCGTAAGCGAAATGGTTTCCGGCTACTCGGTATTTGCGAATCATGGCATCAGAGTTGAACCGCTTTATGTGACTCGGATTGAAGACCGTTCCGGAAATATTCTTGATACTTTCTCACCCCAAGTGTCGGAAATAATCACCGAAGACGCCTGTTATAAAATGTTAGGCATGTTACAGGCAGTTATTGACGGAGGAACCGGCAGCCGGATACGCAGAGATCATGGAATGAAGGTTTCGATGGGAGGCAAAACCGGTACGTCGCAAAATCACTCCGACGGATGGTTTATGGGATTTACGCCTTCTTTGGTCGCAGGCACATGGGTTGGCGGAGAAGACAGAGATATTCATTTCGACCGAATGACGGAAGGACAGGGAGCTGCAATGGCGCTTCCTATTGTGGGAATGTTTCTCAATAAAGTTTACAATGATTCAATTTTAGGATATTCTCAATCCGAACGTTTTGAAGTTCCGGCAAAATTTGCCAATCCTTGCACTTCTTCCAATGTCGAAACAAGTCATCCGAGCGGTATTGATGATCTGTATAAATGAATTTGGAAAGATTAAGCAAGTAAAAAAATGTAGCCAATCTATAAGCCGGATTCTGTATTCCGATTCATCGGAATGTCTGTCATTTATCTCGATTTAATGTCGCCATTAAATTCAAGCAGTCCACCCCTCGGCATCGAACGAGCAATCCTACATGCGCCGGTGTACATGACCTTGCAACTCCTCAGCAGTACGGCTTCCTGTATTGCTACAGGAACCGGTAAGCTCTTACCTTACCTTCTCACCCTTACCTTCCAAAAAAGGCGGTTATTTTCTTCTACTTAACTCTGCCTTCACAGACAGCTATCCGTTAGATAGGAGGACGCTCTGCGTTGTCCGGACTTTCCTCCTTTTATAAAAATAAAAAGCGACAGACCGATTGACTACGGCGCAAAATTACGAAATAATTTGAAAATCTGAAAATACGTCCTTTGTAGATTAATAACAAGATTGAGGCGCTGTGAAAAAAAACGCGTAGCGTTATAGTAAAATTCATGAATTTACAATTATAAACGAGTTTACAGTTAATTTAGTTTACAAAATCAAGTTATTTTACTATTTACAAAACGCAAATGTAAATTATGTAAATATAAATTAACGGCAAATATTTACTATTTACAAATACAAACAAGCAAATACAGAAAGCAATTTTTTACTGTTTATATCTATACAACTCAAATGTATATTAATCATTATTTAATCTATTAATCTAATCTAATAGTTATATATGTAAATTTACAATTCAAAACAGTTTAAAACAGCATATTTTACAACTGTTTCCGATGTTAATAGAATGCAAACCAATTATTTATTGAATTTATTTAAATTTTGATTAAATTAAAATCAAACACTATTTTCAAAAGTAAATTACCTTACTGTTTACATAATTTACATGCGTAACTTTACTGTTTACGTTATTAAATTTGTTTATGTAAATAATTCTATTTACATTTGCATCATCTAAAATTAACGTGCTTTTATTAGTATTTCAGAAGTATGATGCGTGAACGAATTAAGCAAATAATGGAAGAAAAAGGGCTGCGACTTTCTTCTTATGCCGATAAAATAGGTGTCAGCCGTCCTACAATTTCTCAAATTTTAGGCGAAAATGGGCGAAAAAATGATCCAAGTATGGCTACTATCAGTAAAATTCTTACAACTTTTCCCGATATTTCTCAAGCATGGCTTGTAAATGGAGAAGGTCCAATGTACAAACGACAGATTGTGCAACCTCCTTCAACTTTATTTCCAACACATGGAGATTTATTCAGTAATAAAAAAGCGGTAGAACCATTGGGGAAACAACCGGAGCGCGAGATTCCGGCAAAAGATGAGAAAAAGCCGGAAAATGAAGATAATCCTCCTCCTGTCCTCCTCCCAAATATTAATCTGTCAAATAATATTTCTAAAAAAATTGATAAAATAATGATTTTTTTCTCCGACAAAACTTATATGACTTTTATATCGGAAGAATAAATAAAGAAATAAAGACCGCTCAACTATCCATTTTTTAGACAGGTTTGGTATCAGCGGCATCACAGAAAACACGGCTGTCACTTTATTGGATACAAGCGGAAAAACGGTATTGCAAGGTATCGTTGCTCCAATTTGAGCAAATATGTCATTGCGGATTTGACCCGCAATCCCCTGATGATTACTAAACTTTTTTCAGAGGATCCCGCGTCAAGCGCGGGATGACAGGTTTTTGAGACAGCTTTTTAAAGAATGTTAAATCTTTCGTTTTCAGTGAAAATAATTACTGAAATATTTGGATGATATACAAACGTATATTATTTTTGTAACGCCAAACTTTAATTAGATAAAATATGAGTAAAAATGAATCTTTAGAAAGAGTAGAAAAAATAAAAAAACTACTTAAAGACTATATAGAATTAGCGACAGAGATCGGAATTGAAGAAAAGACACAGCAAAAAACAGTTGATATGTTTTTAGACGACCTTTCAAAAGCGCTTAAAAAAGCAAAAAAATATTAATCAGCTTTCCTCTAAAAAAGAAAGCCTCAAAAACAATATTTATGGACATTAAAAGAATTATTTCGGATTATCATGACGCATCTGACTCTCAAAAAGCAGAGATCAGAAAAAAACTAAAAAATGATTTTTCGTCACTATCCGAAGATGAAAAAAAAGAAGTACAGCGTGTTTTTCTCGAAAGTCAAGACGCCGTTATCAGGGAAGGAAGAGAACTCATTGCCGAATTGAAATTAAAGAAAGAATTAGAGCATGTTTCAAAATATGTTTCAATGTCGTACATCGCTAATAAATATTTTGGTAAAAGTCGGCAGTGGATAAATAATCGAATAAAAGGTAATTTGGTAAACGGTAAACCGGCTGTTTTTACAAGTGATGAATTGAATCAATTTTCTACTGCGCTTGTTAATCTTAGCAACGAAATTAAAGATACGGCATTTCGTATTTCTCACTAAACGTTTAAAATATGAAATATATATCCGACTGGATTGTTAAAGAGAACAACCGGATTCATAATCAGTATTCTTTATTGAAACTGACTCTTGAGGAGGAAATACCGGAAATGTTGCCCGGACAGTTTGTTCAAGTACGTGTGGACGATTCGCCTTCCACTTTCCTGCGCCGCCCTGTTTCGGTTCATTTCATTGACAGGCAAGCAAACGAGTTGTGGCTGCTGATCCAATTGGTTGGCGATGGAACTCGGCGGTTATCCAAGTTGAAATCCGGCGATTCTGTCAATTTGATCTACCCTCTCGGGAACGGTTTTTCGCTTCCTGAAGATATTTTTGCGTCAACCGATACGAATAAAAGACTGTTATTGGTTGGCGGCGGTGTGGGCGTAGCGCCGCTTCTTCATTTAGGCGCTCATTTGTGTTCTTTGGGCTGTAAACCGCTGTTTTTGCTGGGAGCAAGATCACAAAAAGATTTGCTTCAACTCGCTGAATTTCGGAAATATGGCGAGGTTCATCTGACCACTGAGGATGGAACTTGCGGCGAAAAAGGCTTTGTCACCAATCATTCGATTTTGGAATCAGGAGCTTTCGACTATTTATATGTTTGCGGTCCCAAACCGATGATGGTTGCAGTAGCAAAATACGCCTGTCAGCGCTCAATTCAGGGCGAAGTATCGCTTGAAAACACTATGGCATGCGGAATTGGCGTTTGCCTTTGCTGCGTAGAAAAAACAATATCTGGAAATATGCGGGTTTGTATTGAAGGTCCTGTAATGAATATAAGCGATTTAACATGGCAAATTTAAAGGTTAATATAGGTAGTATGGAATTTCGTAATCCTGTGCTAACTGCTTCAGGTACATTTGGATACGGAATAGAATTTGAAGATTTTGTTGATCTGTCTCGAATTGGAGGTATATTCGTCAAAGGAACCACTTTGCATCCCCGCGAAGGAAATGACTATCCCCGCATGGCGGAAACGGCTTCGGGCATGTTGAATGCCGTTGGGCTGCAAAACAAAGGCGTTGATTATTTCATTTCCAATATTTATCCGCTAATCAGGAATATTGACACCCATTTTATGGTAAACGTAAGCGGTTCGACGATTGAAGAATACGTTGCCGGCGCGGAAAAAATTAACGCTTTGGAAAAAATTCCCGCTATTGAATTAAACATTTCCTGCCCCAATGTGAAAGAAGGCGGTATGGCATTCGGAACCAATTGCGCGAGCGCCGCTCAAGTAGTAAAAGCTGTCCGCAAGGTATATCGCAAAGTCTTAATCGTTAAATTATCGCCGAATGTCACAGATATTGCCAAAATAGCTAAAGTAGTTGAAACAGAAGGAGCTGATGCGGTTTCTTTAATTAATACTTTAATGGGTATGGCAATTGACGCCGAAAAAATGAAACCTGTTTTATCAACAATAACCGGAGGCTTATCCGGTCCCTGCATCAAGCCTGTTGCGCTGCAAATGGTTTACCGGACATCGAAAGCCGTCAAAATTCCGGTTATAGGAATCGGCGGAATTTCAAACTGGAAAGATGCCGTCGAATTTATTTTGGCAGGCGCAACTGCAATTCAAATAGGAACTGCCAATTTCATTGATCCGGCTGTTTCAATCAAAACCGTCGAAGGAATCAATGATTATTTGAACAGGCATGGAGTTACATCGGTGCGGGAAATAATTGGTTATGTGCATCCGAGTTTGTAAAAAGAAACATGAATGTGTATGGCAGGATAATTATTCTAAAACTGCACCTACAATTTTGGCAGCTTTTTTAAGATATGGAATTTGACATTCCGGCATTTCAGACAATTTTTCAACGTATGCGACAACAGATTTCTCCTCTACAATAAGGGGTTTCTTAGTAGGTGTTTTACTCCATTCTCCAAGAATAACCCCAATATCTCGATTTTCAATAGGTTCCGTAAAGCCAGTTACCCACCATTTTGTTGTTTGTTCTTTTTGATAATCATAAAGATTTGCTACAATAACATTGAAAGATGATTTATTACCTTCGGTATTGACAGCAAGCAGTGTTAATTCTCTACTTCCACCATCAATACCAAAGGATTGTTTTGCAAAAAGTGCCGGTATGACTTTATCATCTGCGGATAGTCCGGAAGGCGCTTTAGCTGCTGGATTATCCTGTGCAAAAGCATTAAAAGTTACAGCAGGTGCAACAACAGCGCCTAAACTAATAAGTCCTGATGCTTTTAAGAATCCTCTTCTACTTGTATTCATTCCTTTAATTTCATTATTACTCTGTGAAACTCTGTGTTTAAATAACTTATATTGTTCCATAAACTAATCTGTCAAAGTAAAAATTGTTAAAATCACACCCCAAATGTAGTGCAAATAATTGAATTAAACAAAATTTTCAGCACAAAAAATTCGGTTAAGAAGAAGTTTGAAGTACTATGAAATTATTTTATGGAAATAGAATACAGTTGAATTTTTCATGTCGGATGAACCTACCTTGCTCTCAGAGAGAGCCAACCTGCCTAAGCAGTATCCTTAGGATACTGTATCAAAGGCATATACATCTCACATCTCGCCTGCGTAGCAGGCAAACCTGATATGTGCCGTTCCATGTATCCTCTGTAAGTATGCCTACTACGCAGGCAGTAGAAGAGATAGGTATATCTTTGCAATACAGCATCCTGAGGATGCTGCTTAGGCAGGTTGGCTCTCTTCGAGAGCAATGGTAAAAAAGCTTTCGTTATAATAATAAAAAATCAATCCATGCTTTGTTTTTTTCATAGCACTTCAAACTTTTTATTAACCGAATTGGCAATTTTTTGGCAGTTAAAAGAAATATAACTACTTTTGTATGCGATAAATTAAAACAGTGAAAGAAAAAGTTGATATTTTATAAAATTAGTAATAAAAAGAAAGGATAATTATTATGTTATTGATCGCTGTGTATCTTACAATGGCAATTGCTGCCGCTATAGTTGGGCTGATATTAGTTCTTCGAAATAAAGACATATTTTTCCCAAAACATTAAAAATAACAATAGTAAGCAAGAGGATAAATACAATGGAACAACTAAAGCATGAGTGCGGTATCGCGATGATACGACTGTTAAAACCGATTGAATATTACGTAAAGAAATATGGCAGTTGGCAATACGGACTTAATAAGCTCTATTTGCTGATGGAAAAACAACACAACCGCGGACAGGATGGCGCCGGAATTGGTTGTGTCAGTGTAAACGCTTTGCCGGGGACGGAATATATTTCCCGCGAAAGAGCTTTAGGCAGCGCCGGTATTCATGATGTTTTTGAAAAAGCATACGAGCAAATCCGCCATACTCCCGAAGGGACGCCTTACGAAAATATACCTTTTTGCGGCGAAGCATACATGGGGCATTTGCGATACAGTACGACAGGGCGTTCGGGACTTAGCTATATTCAACCTTTTCTGCGCCGGAGTAACTGGCGCTCGCGAAGTTTGATGCTATGCGGAAATTTCAATCTGACCAATCTGGATGAATTATTTGAACAGCTCATTGATCAGGGTCAGCATCCCCGCCTGTATTCCGATACGTTGATGATGCTCGAAATGATGGGTTATTATCTCGACCATGAAGTGCAACATTTATATGAATTATTCAAATCGAAATTCAAGGACGGAGAAACACGTAACCGAAAAATAGCTGAAAACGTTGATATTGCGCATGTTTTGCGCCGGTCTGCCCAACTTTGGGACGGGGGGTATGTCGTAGCCGGAATAACAGGAAATACCGATATGTTCGCTTTCCGCGATCCGCAGGGAATTCGTCCCGCTTTTTATTATCATGACGATGAAATTGCAGTTGTAGCTTCGGAACGACCGGTCATTCAAACGGTGATGAATCTTAAAACCGAAGATGTAAACGAATTATTACCCGGTCAGTCTTTCATTGTAAAACAAAACGGAGCAATATCTCTTGAGCAGATTTTTGAGCCGCACAATGTCAGCCCCTGTTCATTTGAACGAATCTATATTTCGCGAGGATCGGATAAAGATATTTATCAGGAGCGCAAAATGTTGGGTCGTCAATTGCTGAATCCTATTCTTAAAGCGATTGATAACGATTTGGAAAATACGGTTTTCTCCTTTATTCCCAACACTGCCGAAGTTGCCTTCTTCGGAATGATGGAAGGTTTTGAACGCTATTTGAACGAACAGAAAAAGCAATTAATCAAGAAGCGCCTTCATGAGCTTTCGGAAGAAGACCTGGAACGGATTTTAAGCATGAGAGTCCGTCAGGAGAAAGTCGCGCTGAAAGACATCAAACTTCGCACTTTTATTGCGGAAGGAAAAAGCCGCGACGACCTTGCCGCTCACGTTTACGATATTACCTACGATTCACTCAGGAATGGCAAAGACAACCTTGTAATAATTGACGACAGTATTGTTCGCGGAACAACGCTGAAACAAAGCATTATAAGTATTCTTAACCGTTTAGGTCCCAAAAAGATTGTCATCGTATCGTCTTCTCCGCAAATCAGATACCCAGACTGTTACGGAATAGATATGGCAAGCATGGGTGAATTTGTTGCGTTCCGCGCCGCTGTTGCATTACTTAAAGAAAGAGGAATGCAGTCAATCATTGACGATACTTATAAAAAATGTAAAGAACAGGCAAATTTGCCCAAAGAGCAAATAGTAAACTATGTAAAAGAAATCTACCAGCCATTTGCCGATGACGAAATTACGGATAAAATTGCAGAAATACTGACGCCGGAAGATGTTCAGGCAGAAGTAAAAATTGTTTATCAATCGCTTGCCGGTTTGCATCACGCCTGTCCCAATAACAAGGGCGACTGGTATTTTTCCGGCGACTATCCGACGCCGGGCGGAAACAAAACAGTCGTAAACGCTTTTATACAATATTATGAAAGCGAGGAAATGAAAACGGCAAAACAAACAAAGCAGGCAAAGCAAGTTAAGGCTTGATCATACATGCAATTTCAATTGCTACATACCGATAATTGTTCCAACGCAAGAGCCGGATTAATAGCTACCGGACACGGGGCTATCGAAACGCCGATTTTTATGCCGGTTGG
>Ga0123357_10005008_pt1 | contig 15748 bp, 8 predicted proteins | sample TergutEmb28metaG_FD_89873 | JGI IMG/M metagenome (GOLD analysis project Ga0123357, IMG submission 89873) | Embiratermes neotenicus P4 segment gut microbial communities from Petit-Saut dam, French Guiana - Emb289 P4 | ecosystem: Host-associated > Arthropoda: Insects > Digestive system > Gut ... | reverse complement strand
CCCGACCATCTCTTCTCCCAAGAGCGCCCCCCCCCCCCCCGAGGCCGGCAGTGAAGGAAAAAAAAAAAAAAATGGGGGGGGGGGGGGGGGGGGGGGGGTGGTGCTCAAACATCCTGCATACAGCCATGACTTACTTTCACGATATTTTCACCTATTTGGATCTTTAGAGGAAGTCCTCAAAAGTCGTACATTCGCGCCAGACGGCGATATGCAGGAGGCTACGGTACAGTGGTGTGAGCAGCAGCAATGTTTTGCAGATGGAGTACACCGAATTGTGTATCAGTGGGACTCCCGTCTAAATTTTTATCTGACTGCTGCAGTATCCAATCTGTGAGCATACTCAGGTGGATTTCAGTTGTACACGCCCATTTTAATTATATGTTTTTTAATGTTATTGTTAAAGGAGACTGGAATTGAACTGAGAACTGAAGTATTATTGAAATGCAAAAATTCCCACTATTTCTGATTGTCCTTTATAATTGAACACGCGGTAGTATTTATATATGCAGGGAAATGGCATAAAAATAATGATAATGGTAATAAACAACCTTGCCGAAGGGCTTCAGAAGCATATGAAGTGAAAGTTTCGAAGCCACGAACGGGGAACTCTCTGCACCTAGCGAACCCAGTTTCACAGTCTTGTTGTGGTCAGCGGAGCTATGCTACAATGGATCTTACATTCCCTAGATCCTCGTGGGACAGCGATGAAAAGAAAGAACAGCCTAAACAATAAAATTCAAACAACAAAACTGGAGAATAAGTAAAAGTACGAAACTTTTATCTTGGGGAATAGCATTACAGATACTATAAATTGCAACCACATAATAGCTGCAACATTTTACACCCTAGAAACACGGTTTGTTTCAGGTATATACTTGTAAATGTCCTGTATAAAGATGACAAGTAATAATAATAATAATAATAATAATAATAATAATAATAATACAGCGCACGTGGAATGTAAAAACAAAGGTGATACCAGTAATAACAGGGGCGACTGGGACTATTTCAAAGTCATTCAGAAAATACGTGAGCAACATATCAGAAAAACATGAAGTCAAGGAACCCCAGAAAACAGCCATATTGGGCACTGCACACATACTTCGGAAAGTACTAATGTAAAAGTACAATAGATTCAACACTGAAACTACGTAACGATATAAGCACCATGAATAGTAACAACAAAACAGCTGCAACACTGTATTCCCTAGGAACATATTTTGTCTCATGAATATAAGTATAAATACCCTGCATAAAGGAGATGATGATGATGATAATGATGATAATAATAATAATAATAATAATAATAATAATAGCTCTTTATAAAACATGACGAAGTCTGTATTCTAAGAAACATTAAAGAATGATGCATCAATTTGGATAAGACTTTTCTAAAACCTAAAACTTCAATTTACAGCGATTACGACCATTCCAGCAGCGTCGCCCTACACAACAAAACGTCGATGAATTCCCAAAACATAAGGATTACACTCACAACAGTTTTGTATTTCTGGACAACCCTCTAGTATGTCTTCATCCGCCAAACGTCCTAAATACACGCAAACATTGCCAGTTCCTTGCTAGCAATTATAACTAGAGAAGCCTGGAAGATCGAATCAGAATACGCTGACAAATGACGACGAAGAATAAAATTTAAGTCTTCTTGGATGTTATGCTGTGTCGGCTGATACATAGTCACCGACGTTTCGTACATTGACGTTCAGGCCTAAACACTCGAACCAATCTTTTTTTTTTTATAAATCGTCACTTGGCTGTTTAAACTAAAGATAAAAGAATGATTATCCTTCCAAACCTCGGAAACTCGGCGTACGCGTTACAGAAGACTTGGGTCTTCAGCAATACCGCTACGAGAGCCTAAAAGTCCCATTAAGTAGCTCTGAACGTAAAAGTCTGATCATGTACCCAATAACGACACCATTCTCTCTCTGTCCACAGATTTGTCCTGAAGAAGAAAGAATCAAACAAAGCCGAGTGGACAAACGTCGCATCGACAGTTGGTGGAGGAAGCGCCAATGTGGTTCTGTTGAATATGGAGGTTGGAGACCAGGCAGCGATCTGGCTTGAAGACGGGGACCTTGGTCCAGAGGATGAAAAGGCGCCTGCATCGACATTCAGCGGCCTCCGCATAGCTAAGAAACAATAAACAATTCTTCCATCTTTCGACTCCTGGTTGCTGCACATATGACTCCTTTAGAAGAAATATCTCGAATACCGGACACGTGAAGGTGGATAATAACTTCAGAAGTTTTGCAAGTCACCTCTTCAAGATAGCAGAGAGAAGACCAAAAAGTTAAATTTCATCGAAATGTTTTGGAAACTTTTAACAGTGCCTTTACTGCCGCTGCATGCTTGTATGGAACTTATAGACGTCTAAATTGAAGGAATTCAAGATATTTCAAGCAAATGACATCACATTTTCATATTCGATCAGAAAATTACCTTCGTTAAGCTACTGTTCCTCAATCTGTGATAAAGAATGTCCAGTTTATTTACCGAATTTTTATAAGAAGATCGTTATGTCTAGAAACAAAAACATCATTCATCGCCACCACGTTTTCTTTAATATCTAGTCTGAAATTTTGCATTGTGCCAAACTAATGCAAGAAGTACATAAACACTGACTTTGATAAGGGAACATAACTAACCAGAACAAGTGACCACAACTTTATTTCCATTAACTTCTTCGGCCTTATTATCTGTCGTTGCACTACATTTTCTTTCGTCGGGATTTTGAGTGGAAGCTGTCTTTATCTGAACGTTCGATGTTTCCATAACTGATTCTGCCTTTTGTAGACGTGTTCTTTATTCTGAAATCTGCTGGCTGTTTGCGACATTGACCCACCAAGAATGGCTGCTGCATAGTCACCGTGCGTAACGGGTTTAAATTTGTATGTACCTGGAAGTTCTCTGTAGTGCTTCAGACGCCAGTGGACATTATTTACTACCCCTGCTTGGACATCATCCAGGATAAAGGGTCTTCTTGCAGTCTATCGCCTTTTTTCTGATGTACGAATAATGAAAATCTTTTAATCCATACCTGTATAGACGTGACTTTTATGTTCTCTTACTGTTGAAACTTGAAATTTCTGTAAAATAAAATATCTTTTCCCAATGTTTATTTCCAACGCTAACTTTTGTAGCATGTCTTTTCTTATATAAGTCTTTAGTTGCACCTCTTCCTTTGTCTTTCTACACCGTGTTCGACTCTCTGTTGGAGTCTGCTAAGCTAGGTTTAAGCAGTAGTTTTAGTAATTCGCACTGCCGTTGGGTTGCTTTAGCCTCCAGCTACACTGCTCTACTGTAAATGCATGATTCAAGAACGGCTCATTGAATGTACTGGCGCATCAGTAGTCTACGTATCTTCAATCTAACTTCCAGTTCATCTCATGGCCTACTAATAACAGCTTCAGCTTAGCACTGCATGAAGAAGAGTATGACCACTTCTTACATTCCGAATTCTGTGGGAATGTCAAATCTATTTAATTCGCTGACGAATATTTCCATTTTGAACCTACATATAATTAGGTAGACTACCACAAAAGTGAAATTTTCTTCCAGAGTTCCAAGGAGCGCCAAATAATTTTTTTTACGACGTACGCTAACTTCTTAAAGGAAACTGTGTGAAGATTTTTCTTACAGCAAAACTTTTACACTAAAAAAATAGTCACAAAATAAAATCGAAAACGGTTATTTGAGAAATTAAGATTTTGGGGTAAAAACGAAAAACAGTGCGATTCTTCTCGTGGGGGAAATACATCTTACCTTCTAATCTCCAGTGTGTGTTTATATAGCCATAGATACGGGTACTGAAAATCTGTACCCCGTCCCACACGTTCTCACATAGAATGAAATTGAAGAAGAGCTAAAATTAACAGTTAATACTTTCAGAAATTAGTGTTGCTCTTCGTAGATAACACAAGCTGCAGTAGCGCAGTCAGCATAGGGGGACTCGGCTGCAGGCTGGGCGATCAAGGAATGGCGGTTCGACCCTCGGCAGGAAAAAGGCAGCTTTCTCTTCTCCAAAGTGTTCAGACCGTATCTGGTTCCCACTCATCTTCATATTCAAAGGGCGCCGGAGGTTCTATTCCCGCGCGGGGGGAGGGGGTAAAGTGACCCTGGCATGAATGTTACCATTAAACCCTCCATCCAGTGACGACTTTCCTGAGTGGGGTTGTACTTCTACTTTACCACATGCCTTCATGTCGTGAACAGGGATAACTCTCCCTTTTTATGAAAAAATAATGACAGCGCCCTTCATCCTTTGAACAACAAACTGTACTTAATAACGGAATTACACCATGTGTCAGCATTGCAGTAATTACTCCACAGTTGTGTGTCCCAGAAAAGGTGGACATCCTGCAAGTAAGACTTCGAAAGAATCCACCTATTAAGAGTAATGCCGAGTCTGTCAACGATTGGCCGGAATAGTCAGTACAAATCCAACAATGATCAGAAATTTATTTACTGCGCAGTAAAATACAATCACGCTCATACCATCCATACCGATTCTGAGGATCCCCCACAACCTCCTCTTAAATGGGTACCGCCGGCTCTTTCCGTGGAGGTACGGCGGTGTGAGCTTGAAGCTGGCCCTTCATTTCTCTCTAGAGTACAGGTTAAAATGTGTGCAGCTATACCGCAGCTCTCCTACATACCTTCATTGGAGCGGTACTTACTTAATCACAGGGACTTCATATTATTAGTTAGTACTGAAAATTGAGTTATTCACTGCGTTATCCTTGTTATTTAAGTTTGTCTTCGTATGTTTTGTACGAGATTATGAATAAGCAGGCTTTAGTTTAGACGCCGTAGGGTTCGCTGTCACTTGACTTGCCTTTAGGCCATGCGTAGTTGGTAAACTTATCGCAAGATACAGTAATCCTGGACTCAGAATACAGCATATATTGAAAGAGAGAAAACTTTGTCTAGATACATTGCACATAGAGTAGGGGCACAGTTTAGCAGCCTCAAGCTTACAGAACTTGTACGTAGTAATGTTACATCCATAAAACGACTCCTCTATCCAGCAAAAACGACTATGACACTGACAGCATCGCCAAATGAAAAAGCAAGAAGATTGAGCTTCTTCGAAGCCACTTGTGCTGTAGATGTGGGATAATGAATAACATAGTAATTCTCCCTTCACTTAGTGCAGTTCTTAAGATTGTAGTGTCTTCCTTTTGACAAGTTGTTGGGCCAATTATTCTTTCGAATTTTTATTTAATTCTTGCAAGATACCGCATTAGACATTGCAGCCCAATTCCTTATGAACCAATAATTAGGACTTTAAAAGATTATGGTTGCTGTATTTATATTCGATATTCAGTATCTTATATCGACATATGCTGCACTATAAAATGAATTTCGCCTTCCATTAAACGAGTTGTTCGGTTTTTGTATAAACATTAATTAGAAACGTCTAGGTAGCGTGTGCTGGTTTCAGCATGGCTATTTCTTAATTAGAAGTAAAAATGAGTTGAGCTTCTTGTTAAACCTTTAAATGTAGAGCAAATATCTGAGGAAAAAATATTTCTTAATTACGACCGATATAACAGAGTATGCTCCACAAGTCGTGACGTCACAATAACTACTACGAAGCGTGTTATTTTGAGATCTTCAAAATGTTTGATTTCGGTAAAGCCTATCAATACGAATCCATAAAATCAATGAGCAAAGAGATAACAACATTGTTTTGCTGGATATGCATTGTGGTAAAACGGCATTATATTTGAAAAGGAAATCGTCCTTTATATGTGTTCTAAATAATGACTTTCCAAGCTGCAACCTTTGGAAACGACGCCTAGGAAACTTGAAGAGCTTCCAGCTGGTTGAGAAACAAAATCGCATTTCTCTTTCAGACTAAGTACGTGGGCGTAAATTATTCTTCGACATCGGATGAAATGACTGAAGCGTGAGTAATGGAATAACACCGAAGATTATGTCACGAAAAATCGCGAATATTTTGAAAAACAGAATTCATATGGTACTACTGATGAAAATGTGAGGGATACATTCAGACCTGCTACTCAGCTAGACACTTCAGCAATCAAAAATGTGAATACGGACAGCTGCTGGACGTACTGCTAAGTGACAGGAAACAAAATGCTTGGACCTAAACAAAATTTTATTTACAGTGGAAGAATAATGACCTCAGCCTGAGGACTAGCAACGGGAGACCAACTGCACCCTCAGCAGACACCCAGGAACGGGCCAGGTGTGGAAGGAAGTCGATATTACCACAGTTGCGAGAAGGTAAGGAAAGGGCAAAAATTGTACTCCAACACCAACGCATCGGATAGTATACACATGGTGATTTAGTCCGGGCGACTAAATTTTGTACTGTGGCGCCTAGTACTTATGGGTCTTGAGTATCGAACTTCCTTCATTTCACCCTTGTGGCGCCCAGGATTTTGAGATAGCTGCTAAGTTTTTGGAAAATTTCTGGACCCCTGGCTTAAATACCGAATTTTTCCCTAAAAAAAATTTACTAATTGGTCCTTATATTGGGCACGGACTGTGTTCTCTGTGAATTAGGAAATGAAGTTGCTTATGCAATTTTAAAAAGTGTCACTCTTAAATGGTTCACTGCTATGCGAGAGGTATGTCCCAGGATCCAAATGCAATTCGTTGTGTCACAGAAAAACGAGGGTTTCTTAATATACTGGGTGAGAAATATTTCAGTATGCAATTACCATTTTATATTGTTATACCCCTGCACTGTACAACAAACTGTACATATAGCTTTACTTCAGATGTAAATGGTGAAAGAGAAGATGTGGCTGTAGAGGCACCATCCCTTCCTTCTGAGATCAGTTCTACCGAGCATACTTACGATTTATTTGAACAGAAAGCGTTTCATGCAACACATTTTCTTTCAATTTCTGATTTAAAAAAAATTCTGATATTTAAAGTAATTTTAGATCTCCTTCCACATTTTGTTGAAACTAACAGAAATTTCTGATGAAGCAGTCTTCAGTTTAATCCAGGTTAAATCTTAGACCGAGTTTAGTATAAAATTAATGTTAAAAAGGTTTTATAATTACAGGTGCATACCACTTCATTTCTGAAATGGTACCAGCTGGGAGATGTAACTGACATGAATACCAAGTTCAAAGCAGATGTACACAGTTGTGCTGAAGAGGAGAACACATTCTAAATATGGGATTAAAAGCACAAATAAATATTGCCATACATTACACACATCTATCTGGTGACCACATATTGTTACAACCAACAGAGAGAATTCAGTCATGGACTTCAGCTCTTAACATATGGACAACTTCAAACTTCAGGAAGAACTGACAAAATCATCTTCACAGCAATTCTTGCAGCAAGTGTCTGAGTGATTCCTTGCATTCCATTGTCCTTGACAGTGTATGTGTGTTCACAGCATACTAGATAGCAGTCACTACACTATAATTAAACTTACAATCATAAAAATAGAGTTATGAGTGGAAGTAAACTGACCAAATTTTGTTCATGACATTTTAGACATGCAGTTCCATTTTTCCTCTTACAGCCTTCATAAATTCTTCAGATACAAAAATGATTCTACGGTACCCGAAGTAATGCCAAAACTGTTCTTGAAGACTTGCCTTCTGACACATTAGTATTAAGCAATAGAAAAACTTTAATATTGATCTAAGCCCCACATTATTCAAGTCTGCAGAAAGCATACAAATATAGTTTGTCAGAATAATTTGCATTCTGAATATCTGTGAGCATTTAGAAATACCTTCTACTTCTCTTACTACATTTGTAAATTTCTGTGAAATTATGCCTCCTGTTTGCCTCTTTTTTTCTTTCAACATGTCAAAAAATATTTTCTGAATGTCTGAATGTATTCAGACATTATTTTAACATCTTTTTTCCTAGCATATTTCTAAACAATTACATTCTGTGATATGGTACAGACACAACTAGTCTCTCTTTCTACAATCCACTGTACATTTATTTTACCATTTGACATCTCTCTTCACCACCTTCATACAATTATCTTACAATTTTTTATGTAATATCAGAAACCTTTTAAGAAGTCTGCTAAGCCTAACTAAACAACTGTGGAATAACATCAGGTCCTTGAGGCAAACGAGTACATTTGTAACACAACAACACCTTAGCTGGCGTAATAATGTCTGGAGTGAAAAAAAAAAAGTGTTCTATTCTGCCTTCTCAATATATACTGTCTAGTCTTCCGCTTGGAAATTCATTCCTGTTGCATGTTTTTATATCTTGTGAAACTTGTTTCATATCCTTTCTGTGTATCTACACTTTTTTTCCAAAAATGCATTTTTGTTGCATATTCTGTTCCTTATCTCCCTACTTCTTCACTTTACTTTCATATACTTCTTCAGAGTCCAAGTCAATATTATGTGTCTATACACCATCATTGCTATGCATTACCTCATTACATACGTTGAGAGACATAACCTTTTTATTTATTTGGTTCATTTGCTTATTTGCTCATCCATTTATAAGGTATCTTCTCTGAATCACAGAACACACAATCCTGTCTTCTTTCCCTCTTTCTTCATTTCTTGTTTCTTCCTTTCTTTGTCACTCTCTACCTCCACTAAGTCTGTTCAGAAACATTTATGCACTACTCTGTGAATGGTTTTTGTACTCTGGCATTAAACTTTGAAAATCTAACTGTTTTTGTATAACAAAACCTTATGCTTCATTACCATCATGCACAAGGCAGACTTTTATGTGTGTCTCATCTTCATATTACATCTTCCATGTATTTCTTTTGAATTATTTCCTCATGTCCTACAATCTGCTTTGCAGTTTAATTTCCACTTTGTATGTGATCCTTCTCAATCTGAAATTCTTCTTTATTCCTGCATCCACTGGTCACATCATAATAAGTCTCCCTGCATGGCATCCTGCAATCCTCTGTTGCATATAGTTTGAAAACTACCATGTATCTCAACTTCATTTTATAGTATACAGGCCTACCTTTGTGTTTGTGTCCCATACCCATTTTTCTCCACACCGCCAGGAACACAATTAAGTGCACATTACATTACATATCGTGCAACAACTTTCTAAAATTTGTTTCAATATTGGGATATGATTGCTTGTGGAACATCTCTCACTTATGCACAGCTTTTAGAATTCATGAATATCTCTATTCTTCTGTATTGTATTCTGAAATTTCTGTTTTATCTTTGCACACTCTCTATATTAATAACATACTCTGTACATAATCTTTTCCTGTTTCTCTTACCTTCCAAAACCACATTTAACCCATGCCTGTATATTTTTCAATGTTAAACCTCATTTCCCAGTCTTGCAATCATATGTCCATAATGGCAGCTGATATGAGCCTGTCTTTCCCAGTCTTCAATTCATGTGTGTCTGCATTTTACAGTTTTCATTCTACATTCCTTTCCTCAATCTTTTCTTCATGGATCTATATTTCCCATCTTCAGTCTACATATGTTTATGTATCCCCATTATCAGACTACATGTATCTTTATTCCCAAAATTTCAGTCCACATAAAATTTCTCAATCTTTAATCTATATAATTTTATAGTTCACAGTATTAAGTCTATGTGCCTGTATGTATCTACATTTCACAGTCTTCATTCTGTTATATCTGTATTTCCCTTACATTCAGTCTAAATGTGTACATGTACTTCCCCATTTTTATTCTACAATGCATATACTGCATTTCCCATTCTTCAATCTATGTACATGTATTGCTCAATCTTAGGTCTACAAGTCTGCATTTCCCAGTCTTCAGTCAACATGTATTTGTCTGTATTTACTAGTCTTGGCTGTATGTCTGTGTATTTCCCCACCTTCATTCTACTATGCATGTATTGCCCGGTCTTCTATCTGTGTGTATATATTTCTCAGTCTTAGGTCTAAAAATCTGTTTCAAAATCTTCAATCTATATGTGTCTGTATTTGCCTGAATTTCCCATACTTGCCTGTATGTCTCTGTATTTCCAGTCTTCATTCTTCTATGCATATATTTCCAATTCTTCGATCTATGTGTCGGAATTTAAAAACCTCAGTCTATATATGTTTGTATTTGTCTGAATTTTCCTGCCTTGCTTGTATGTCTCTGCATTTCCCAGTTTTCATTCTATTATTTCCAGCTCTTCATCTTGTATGTCTGTATTTCCAAAATCTTATGTACTCTATAATTGATTTCAATTTTCGTGTATGTTGTTCCCACGTATATTTATGTATCATTTTGTTTGAAATGCCCATTCATAATTCTCAAATTGTAACTTTTGCATTAATCAATGAGGCATTCTCCATTGTCATTTATTCTTGTTTCCCCATACGGTCCTACTACTTGATTATTCACTTTTGTGCCCGCATGGCCATTAAAATCTCCCAAAAGTATTATTTTTCTTGTTGTGCCAATGTTTATCAACGTTTCATTCAGTTTTTCATAGAACTGATCTTTTTCTAAATCTACCTTGTTGTTTGATGGTGCATACACACAGAGTAGTGTAATTTTAATTCCCAGGTGGTTTATATTAACTGTTATTATGTTCTCGTTCACTGCTTCCCAATTCGTTATTCCTTTTTTAAACTTTTTCTTTATTAAAATGGAAACTCCTCTTTCTGCTCTTCTGCTCTTCTCCGCTATAGAGATGAACATAGCCCTCTACTATTTCCGAGCCTGTGCCCTTTCGTTTTGTTTCTGTTAGTCCTAGTACATCCATTTTTAGTTTTCCTAATTCTGACGTTTTTCTTCCATTTTTCCTTGAATGCACTGAACATTCCACGTACTGTAATTCATTAACCTTTTCTGAACCTTATGTCATTTATTACATAAACCGTCCGTTTTTCCAAGCCTTTGTCTAGGTTTTTTAGTATGTGTGTTTTTTTTCCTGGGTGATGGGGTGCTGGCCCATCGACGCAACCCCCAACCTGGAGGGCCAGTGTATCTCTCTTTGTCTGGATGTTCTCCTTTGACCTGTCCAGCAAGGGTGACCCTACCAGTAGCTATGCTACCGCCAGCATAGCTCCCTGGATCATTGCACCACGCAAGCCTCCTTACCCAGCAAAAGATGCCTTCGTCAAGGTGGATATAATATAAGGCAACAAATTGGATTAGAAGAACCAATTGTAAAAGAAATTGAACAGAACCAACTTACATGGTACGGCCATGTCCAAAGAATGGCAGAATGAAAATTATCCAAAATAGCATTGAAGTGGATGCCGAAACAAAAGTGAGCACGAGGAAGACTGAAGAAAAACTGGATGGAAGGTATAAGGAAGGCCATGAACGAAAGAAACCTAAATGAAGGCCAATGGGAAGATAGGAAGCAGTGGAGTCTAGGTGTCGGACAACATATAACAACGTTTTGAAACCGACATACTACTAGTGTCTTCCTTTGCGTCCTTTATATGCATGACACATATCTTATTTTTTTCTTCTATCAATGTACATATTTTAGTCATTCCTCTGCGTGGAATATTTCATAATTAATTCTCACTTGTTTTGTGCCATTTTGGGACATGTATATTTCCCTCATCAGTATATACCTATTCCATTTCTGTAAATGACATTTCTCCTTTTCAGTTATGCAACTATTTCAATTCGTTTCTTTCCATGTGATACTTCTTACTGCATTGCTGTGCAAGATACTCCTCTTGAAATTCCATCATAATTCTACACCTGGTATATACCACTTTTGTGCACAGTCTTTTTAAAAAATGTTTCTTCTTAATTTCACAACAGTTTATGTCATTTCCAAACAAGACAGTTCTCTTAGTTTTCCTCCTAATTCTGTACCTGTCTATATTATTTCTGTACAGCACTTTTTCTTACTTCTCATTCTTAACTCTACATCTCTTGTACTGTATTTCCTTCTGAGCTAGAATTTTTCTTATTTTTCACTCTGAACTCTATATCTATTTGATTTTATTGCCATATATGTTATTTCAATTACTTTTCTTTCTTAAACATATACTCATCTTATTCCATTTCTGCACACAATATTTCCCTTACTTTTTATTCTTAAAGACAGCCTATTGTTCATACATTATATCTCTCTTCAACTTCCCCCATTAATTCTGCAGCTGTTTTCTCTTAATTCTGCATATGTCTTTTCTTTTATTTCTTCCTTCTTAATTCTGTACTGCTTTATTGTTGTGAAGGATATTCCTTCTTAATCCTATATATGCATTACTGAAGTCCACATATGACATTTTTCTTACTTTTCATCCTTCATTCCATGTGTTTTATTTTGTTTCTGTATGGATTTTTGTCTCATTATTTGTACTTAGTTTTAATTTGAATGTTGCATGACAGCTTTTTCTCCATAATTTCCTACTCCCCCTCTCTGTTCTTTTACTATCAGATAATCTGTTCCATATGCATGGTATGTCTTTTGTCAACCTTCTTTAATTCACAATCATATTTATTATGTTTATAATCATAACACTTCTCTTGTTTCCTCCTTACTACTGAATCTGTTGTATTTAACTTCTACGCACAGAATCTCATATCATTCTTGCTACTTGTTTCCTTTTTAATTCTCTTGTCAATTTTGTTTAACTTTTGTACTTAATCTCTCCATTAATTTCCCATTCTCCCTATCTCTGTTTAGAGTTGGCATAGCATAGTTGGTGTAGTGACTCACTACAGGCTGAACGGTTAAGGTTTTGAATCCTGGAAGAGGCAAGAGACTTCCTCTTCGCCAAAACCATGCACACTGCTTCTGGGGTCCACCCAACCTCCTATTCAATGGGTATCAGCATTCTCTACCCAAAGGTAAAGTGGCTGGGGTGTGAAGTTCACAAATCACCTTTACCAAGGCCGAAACTAAAAATGAATGGAGCTATACCTTTGCTCCCCCTCTATGTCTTCATGGCATGGTAGGGACAACTTTACCCTTTTACCTTTACCTGTCTTTCTTTACTGTTAGATATTCTACAACATAGGAGCTTCATATTACTCTTCCTTTCCTTTCATATTTCATTATCTCTTCTATTTCATTTCTGTGCATGGCACTTGCCATATAGTCCAGAAAGCACCAGAAGTGGGAATTGCAGCCTGCAGCCCACTTTAGGTTCATGTCTGATAAGCCCCTCTGAATGATTCTACAGTTCTTTTACTTCATTCCTACACATAATATATATCTTGTGTTTTTAATCTGTAAATCTACTATGTTTATTTTCATTCATTTATATATATGCCATGTCTCTTATATTTCTGTCTTCCTTTTAAGTCTCCTTTATTGTATTTCTCTTATACTTCCTTTTTACATCCGTTTTATTTTACTTATGAAGACAGAATTTTTTCTTCTCTTTCTCCTTACTTCAACATCTGTTTCATTTAATTTCTCAAATTACATTTATCTAATCTTTGATCTCTACAGCTCTCTTCTTCTATTTCCTTCTCAAATGGAAATCTATCCTTTTTCATTTCTGTACATTTCTATGTGTATTCCACTTAATATTATTATTTTTTTAATTCTACATCTATCTTACTTCATTTCCAAATATGCCACTTCTACTTTTCTTTGTTAATCATATGTTTCCCTTGTTTAATTTATGTGTATGATATTTCTCTTATATTTACTTTTAACTTGCACATTTATAATTTATTTCTGCATACTTCTCCTTATTTTTCATTTCTAATTCCACAATTGTTCCATGTCATTTCTGTTCATGGAATTCCTTCTCGCTCTCATTTCTTCAATTCAATATTTATTTTATCTCCCTTCTGTGTCTTACAACTCTGTCTCCCCCTCCCTGCTATCACAAATATATATTATCTGTGCACAACATCTCATTCCATTTCTGTGCAAAGGACTTCTCTTTATGCATCTTTTTCATTCAAAATTTTTGTTATTTTATTTCTACAGTTAGCATTTCTTATTCATCTTAAATCTACTGTATTTCATTTGTGTGCATGACCTTTTTTTCATTGTGAATGTCTCACATTCTTTTATTTAATTTGTTTTATATTTCCTCCTGAATTTTACAGGTGTTATATCAGTTCATGATATTTCTCTTATTTTCTGCTCTTAATTTTGTATCTGTTCTAAGTTCTTCACTTCAGTGCATTGCATTACTGTTACTGTTTTCAATCATACATGTGCTTTATTTAATTCAATTCTGTGCATTATATATACATATATCCCACCCCCCCCTCCCAGTCCGTCCTTTTCACCACAACATTTATCTATTCTGCGTGCATGAGATTTTTGTAACAGTTTCTTCTTAATTTTACACCTGTATTGTTTCATTTCTGTGCAAGACTTTCCTCTTTCTTTTTCAGCCTTCATTTGTTTTGTTTCAATTCTGTGCATGCATTCTACATGTCTTATTTTCTGCATACTGGCACTTCTCTAAAATTTCCTTCTTAATTCTGTATGTGTTGTGTTATTTCTGCACATAGAATTTCTCTTTCTTGTTCTTAATTGTATAGCTCTTCTGTTTCATTTCTGTGAAAGATATCTCTTACTTTCCATCCAACCTCTGGATCATTTTTACTAAGTTCTATCCTGTCTCATTCTCTCTCTTTGTTATCAGATAATTCATTCTATGTCTATTACATAATTATTTTTCCCCCTTCATTGAACAATGTTTCATTTCATTTATGCATATCATGCTTCCTTTATTCTTTTCCTTTAATTCTAAATCTGTTGTATTTAATTTTTGTATAACATTTCACCAATGCTTTCCTTCTTGATCCTATTTTCATTTCATTTTTGTTATTTTTCTTCTTAATTCTATGTATGTTTTATTACATTTCTACTCATGGCAGTTTTCTCTCCACTAATATCGTGCTCTTACTCTTCTCACTCTACTTTCAAGAACTGTACAATTTATTACATGGATCTCCTCTCACATTTTCTCCCTTATTCAAAGGCTGCTTTATATCATTCCTATACCAATATGTCCCTTTTCCCCTATACTCTGTTCCATGTTTTATTTTTCACTTCTATGCATATCATTTCTTTTATGTCTCATTCCCTCATTTAGATCCTATTTACTTGATTTAGCTGCATGTTACTGTTCTCATTCTTCTCTCTTATTTCCTCAACTTCTTTAGGCCTGTACAAGACATTTCTCATATACATTCTAAATTCTTCAATGGTATTTCTTGTATCCCATCTCCATACTCCAGTGTTTTTTCACTGTATTTCTGTACATTACATTTCTCTTAATTTTCTTCCCAATTCTACTCCTTTACATTTCCTACTATATTCTCCTTGCACTATTTCATTTCTGCATACTGCAGTTCTCTGTGCTTTTCACTTCTGATTCCACATCTGGTCTACTCGATTTTTGTTCATGTTATTTACTTTGTTTTTCTGTTTAGTACTCTGTTCACTTCTGTGCATGCTACCCCTTGCTATGCCATTCTGTACATTTCTCTAATGCTGCCTTCTAAATTTTCCTCATTTCTTTTCTTGTCTGCAGTTCTGTGTATTCTTCATTTCTAATTTGACATATGCTGTATGTCATTTCCCTTATTTTTCCCTTTATTTGCCTTATTCCATTTCTGTGCATGGTATCCCTTGTTCTGTCAATGTCCTAAAGCTCCCCTTCTTTCTTTAATGTCACAAAAATGTACTTCCTCTTAATCACCTTTTTCTTCCCATTCTCAAATCTATATTTGTTTTTATCTCATTTCTCTGCAAGATACATCTCTCTCTCTCTCTCTTTTCCCCCCCCCCCCCCCCCCCTTCTCTCCCTTCTTTTTTTTTTTTTTTTTCCTTTTTTTCCTTTCCTTTCTTTTTT
>Ga0123357_10005007_pt1 | contig 15748 bp, 4 predicted proteins | sample TergutEmb28metaG_FD_89873 | JGI IMG/M metagenome (GOLD analysis project Ga0123357, IMG submission 89873) | Embiratermes neotenicus P4 segment gut microbial communities from Petit-Saut dam, French Guiana - Emb289 P4 | ecosystem: Host-associated > Arthropoda: Insects > Digestive system > Gut ... | reverse complement strand
GGAGGAGGAGGAGGAGGAGGAGACAGAGGAGGAGGAGGAGGAGGAGGAGATGAGGAGAAGGAGAAGGAGGAGAAGGAGGAGGAAGAGGAGAATGGGGAGGAGAAGGAGAAGAATGAGAAGGAGAAGGATGAGAAGAAGAAGAAGAAGAAGAAGCGGAGGAAGAAGAGGAAGAAGAAGAGGAGGAGGAGGAGGAAGAAGAGGAAAACGAAGAAGAAGAAGAAGAAGAAGAAGAAGAAGAAGAAGAAGAAGAAGAAGAAGACGAGGAAGAAGAGGAAGAGGAAGAAGCAGAAGAAGAAGAGGGGAAGAAGAGGAAGAGGAAGAAGAGGAAGAGGAGAAGGAGGAAGAAGAAGAAGAAGAGGAGGAGGAGGAAGAAGAAGAGGGAGAGGAAGAAGAAGAGCAAGAAGAAGAGGAAGAAGGAGAAGGAGAAGAAGAAGGAGAAGAAGAAAATGAAGATGAAGAAGAAGAAGAAGACGACGACGACGAAGAATAAGAAGAAGAAGAACAAGAAGAAGACAGTCTTTACAGTGAAATTTTAATAATTAAAGGCATACACAATGACATTACAAATATTATATTTACTCTCTGAAATCAGCCGAGGGTTTTTCACATGTCTTAGAAAAGTAAAATTATCATATAATGTGCTGAAGCAACAAATAGGAAAAAAATTTAAATGCTCATAATGGAAAACTAACAATGGTGAGATGTTTCATTTGCTAAAGATATGACACTGTGTTGATTACTGAACAATTAGTGATGTTTTGAAGGATCTTACTAGCTCCATCTTCAGGGTCTAAGATGTCCAAGAAGTGTTTATTTTGTTCACAATGAGAACTTCTGTTCTATTAACATGTATCATGTACATACCTTATTTCACCAGTTAATCAAACTTAGCAGCATGTGGAAGATCTCTAGGCAGTACATCAACACTATACAAGTCAAGTTCTGGACAATATTAAGCTCATAATTTATGCTTGTATTTTCTGAGGATTATGTCAGGACTAATGTATGTTATTTATGATCACAAATGTGTCTGTGAGCCCCATGCTGAATACAGCAATCCATTTGGCATGAACACCAAACTAGGAGGTGTAAAGCATACAGTCAGTTTCCTGAACACCTGAATATGTGTTGTTAAGCATACTGCCAGTTCCCTTAATACCTGAATATAAGTTGTTAAGCATACTGCCAGTCCCCTGAACACCAGAATATGTGTTGTTAAGCATACTGCCAGTCCCCTGAACACCTAATATGAGTTCTTAAGCATACTGCCAGTCCCCTGAGCACCAGAATATGAGTTGTTAAGCATACTGCTGGTCCCTGAACACCAGAATAGGAGTTGTTAAGCATACTGACAGTCCCCTGAATACCAGAATATGAGTTGTTAAGCATACTGCCAGTCCCCTGAACACCATAATATGAGATGTTAAGCATACTGCCAGTCCCCTGAACACCAGAATAAGAGATGTAAATCAAACCACTAGTTTCCCAAGCACCAGAATAACAGTTGTGAAGCATACTGTCAGTTTCCTGAATACAAGAATAAGTGTTTTGGAGCTTACTGTCAAAATCCTGAACACTCACATAAGTGGTCTTAAACATGCTGTCAGCTTCCTGAACACATTATGTGTGTTATGATTCACTGTCACCCTCCAGAACAATGCATGAGACTTGATGGACAATGTCACCTTCCTGAACACCACGTTTGGGTAATGATGCTGACAGTTGTTAAGAGTTGTGGTACTCACTGTCAGCTGCCTGATCACTATCAATAAGTGGATCAAATACTCGTATCTACCACAAAAGTCTGTCAACATTTTGCAAGCCAGAAAAAATTCAATCCTGAATTTTCTTCCCACAGACCACACAATTCGGAGCACAAGTAACATACAGACAAACTGGTGTAACAGTAATGCTTTGTACTTACAGGCTACAGGGATGTGGTTCCATTCTTGGTCTCACTACTGTAAATTAAAAATAAATATTTCTTCCCTTATCCCTTTAAAAGTGAAATACTCTGTCCTTCCAGATTCTTTCTCATTCATTTCATTACTGAAATGGGGGTATGCAGTGGTACAGTTGGTTGAGGCACTGTGCTACAAGCTGGCAGGTCGCGGATTCGATTCCCAATGGGGTCATTGCGATTTTTCGTTAACTTAATCCTTCTGGCCACACCATGGCCCTGGAGTCGACTCAGCCCCTAATAGAAATGAATGCAAGGGATATCTACTCGGGGTAAAGGCGGCCAGTGCATAAGGCTGAACTCCTTGCTACCTTCATGTGTTGCATGTCTGGAAATTCTGGGATTGTCAACCTCCCACAGCCTTAAGGGTCTGTCCAAGCCTGTACAAGGATAGCTTTACTTTTTGTGTTTCTTGTTTAAATATTGAATAAGAATGATTAATCCATTCATCTGGATAGCCTTCAATAATATTTTTTGTTGTATAGTTTTACTGTGAAATATCTAAAAACAGCAAAACACCAACTGCTGGCATGGCAATTTGACCACGTTCATGCGTCAGTGTCAGCCTCGGTTCACTCTACGGTCATCTAATGCTCCACACAACCAGTCTCAGTGCACCATATAGTTATGGATGCATTTTAAGGGTACTGCAAACTTCAGACCCTTCCATTCTCAGCAGAAGTTGGAATTTAAATCTCAGCATCATTCAAGGGTTAACTTCCATTTTGTACTCAGTGAGGGGCAGAAAACCCATTAGTCTGAAATCACTGCATGCGTGGTGTTTAATGTGTTAAAAAATGAGCAATAGGGATGGATACTTACCTAAAAGCATGACTTCAGCCAGTTAGTGGGTTTGGTTAGTTTTAGTGGGTTTTATTTTTTCCCTGCAGAACTGGTTGCTTGGTAATTATTTTGGTCTGGGTACTCCTCGTATTCTTCCTCGCCTTCGTCATAGTCAGTTTCTGCAGGGGGTTCAAGGGTTGCAGGCAGGTATTGTGATGGGGTTGACATTGTTGTAAGTGCAGGAGAATATTCCTGAATAAGCAAAAGAAAGAGACAAGCAAAGAAAAAAATTTATGTTGTTAATAAAGCCATTTGTTATTGTTAAAACAAGCAGATTTGTCTCGATCATGTTTGTCACTATCACATCCCAAGAGAATCTAATACACGATTATTGAACGTAGATTTTCACCAACTCCATGAAGTAGAGGCTTTCTTGAGAAGCAGAATGTTGTTGCTTAAACATTTCCCCACATTTTATGTAATATAAAACATTCATTACCACATTCACAACAATACCCCTCCACTGGCGAATCCTCAGTTGAAGGTAGGAGCCACACTCACCCACTTCCCATGCCCTCACACAATGCATCAGTAATATTCACATCCACATTATTCTTTCATCTGTACCTAAGCTTAACTGGTGGTCTTGCCCATTCAGGGTTTGCTTGGAAATTCTTTTCGCACTTTTTCTCTCACCACTCCCTCGCACACTACATGTATCTCCCATCGTACCATTTCTGCTCTCTCTTAGGTCCAAATACCCTGGTACCCTGTTCTAAAACTCTCCTAAACCGCTGTTCTATCTTTAGGGCAAGAGACCAATTTTCATTTCCACATAAAATAACAGGCAGAATTACAATTTGTATCACAATACAACCAACAAATGGTCCATCAACACAACATACATACACAGATGTAGAAAAGACATCTAGATGTTTCAGCTACTAAAGATAGCCATAATCAGGCTCTAAATTAAAGAAGGTAAAGAGGTAATATTTTTGTACAGCCAGATGATGGCTATCTTTAGTAGCTGAAACATGAAGCTGTCTTTTCGACAACTATGAATATATGCTGTGTTGCCAGAGCATCTGTTGGTTTTACTGTGATATTAGAACACAATGGGGATGATTCACCTTAAAATTACAGCTTTGTAAATCTTAATCTTTCAGCTTGCCGGTAAGAGAAGGAAAATATAGATTCTGAGCTAAATTCCCACTATTGAATATGATCATAACTACTTTGTGAATGTAATTTTGAACTGGTACTGTCACTATCAAGTATCTGAAGTCTGTCACAACTTTCACAGAACTAGTTTATAATTAGTGTACACTGGTTTTCTATCAAGAAGTTATTTTAATAATCATACATTATTAGGTCCTTCTGCATACAGTAATCCAATACCAGACTGCATTCTTCAGCAGCATCACGTGCAACGAACACAGCTTATGGGAATGTAATACAATCATATGTACATATACTACTATGTGCACAATACTCACTGCTTCAGTTTCCACGAGCGGCCAGCAACTATATCTTATCCCCTTCATTACCTACCTTTATAAGTATAAATGTTTTGACATAATGTATTTGAGGCGCCTTTACAGATAATTTTCGCTCATAACCCAGTAAGATTACATTAAATTTTGATGTACTGTTCTGCATATTTGGGGAAAAAAGTGTAAAATACTTTTATGATGCAAAACAGCATTTTAAAGTCCTCCTTGAGATGCTAAGAGCTCCTCAGGTCTTCAACACATTTTCCACACTTTATGGATCCCAGATGTTCATTACCGGGTTTCAAGAACCAACCTTGGCACCCATGCTGGGCCAGAAGAAACCAGTCCACTCCCACCTGCCATACTGTTTTAATCTTGTTTAATATTATCCTCCAATCTAAGGCCAGGTGATCCAAGATCTCCAAGCATGCTTCATCCCCTATCTACCACATCCTCCTTAATTTGATCACCCTAATAATGTTTGGTGATCTTCACTCAAGAACTGGAAGGGATGAGAAGAAGGGGAAGACCCAGGAAAAGATGGAAAGTGGAAGTGCAAAGAGATCTTCAAGTGCTGAGAGTGAGAAGATAGACAGAGTTGGTGGCAGATAGGAAAAAATGGAAGGACATTGTTCAACAGGCCAAAGCCCACAGTGGGCTGTAGTGCCAATGGAAGAAGAAGAATAATAATGTTTGGTGAAGGGTATAAATCATAACGCTCTTTATGCTATTTTCTCCAGCTTTCTGTGACTTCCTCCCCCTTAAACTCAAATACTCCCCTCAGCATCCTGTTCCCTCAAACATCCTCAATTTGAGTTCTTCCCTTGATTTGTGAGACCAACTGACACATGAATATAAAACTACAGGAGCCAGTATAGCTTTGCATTATTTAAGCTTTACATACAACTTTTGCTACTGAGACACAAATGTTGCACAACTGGGACATACAAGCACACCTGTGTCGCATACGCTTTCTATGGAAAAGGAACTAGAACCAAGAAATGTTCACAAAGTTTGTGGAACATGAACAATTAACAAGTTTGTTAAAACTATGTACAACCATTTCCCAATCTGACAGTGGAAAAAGTCTGGCATATGTATCAGTTTTATAGGCATACTAAAACACACATTTGGTACCTTCATCAACAGAAAAACACACCAATTTATAATGGAAGCCATAAAAGTAACATGCAGCTAGAATCTTACACATGTTTCTGCACAACTTACCCATCGTACAGATGACAAAACATACAAAATACAAGTGTTACATGTTAGAAAACACATTGCCATGATGTGATGTGCTTCTATGACCTGATATTAAGAAGAATACCTGATATTTGTAATTACCTAGTTTCAATCAAAACTAGTTAATACTTTGTAATACTTTTAGCATTACTACCCACTTCAAGGGTGTAAACTTTTCAAAAACCAAGGGTGTTTTAGTACACATATATCTGCAGTTACAAGTACAGTACTGATGGTTGTACCAGTTTCAGAATATTGTACTTTGCCCTATAAGATTTCTAAGAAACAGCTTGTTATATGCACCTTTGGTGATCTCCAGCCACAGCCTGGTAGAGGTAAGCCATCAGGACCAAGAGGACATGGCGCATCGAGTCCAGGTACCCCCTGATCACCTTTGTCCCCTTTGTCTCCTTTCCGTCCTCTTTTTCCAATAGGACCCTATACAAACACATGTGCAAGAACTGACATTACCAGGTTTACTATCAGCACACAGAAGGGATTTCTGTTATGTTTAGGTTATCAAAGGAAATGTCTGTGACTAGAACTTACAGCTTCTCCTTTTGCGCCTTTTTCACCTTTTGGACCCTATAAGATAATAAACAATAATATTTGAATACTGAAACACAACAGAACAGTGTATATTTATATATACATAACATTCTGAAGTGTTGTTTGTGTTATAGGATTAATTAATACTAAGATGCAATTTATGAAATAAAATCTATAAACATTCAGTAATGTCTTCCACAAACCACAAGCAGTTATTTAATGTATTATTTACACATGTTGCATACGGCACACACTGTCTGAATGTATATGCAGGCATCATGTCTTTGGGAAAGTTAATTACATAGAAGGCTAGGATAGATTATTTTATACCAAGGCATGCAAAACATAACAATGTATTCCATGCACTTCTAAAGTATGAAATATTTTCAGATTCTTTAACAAAAAAAGAAGAAGCAAGAAGCAAGCATGTTAATATCTAAAGAATGGACAAGATGTGAATAAGCATGGAAGAATTGGTAATGATTAAGAAAGTTGGGGTACCTCTGTACCGGGAATTCCATCAGTTCCCTAAAATAATCAGAAAGGAGTATTAATATCGGATCAATCACAAATTAAAAATTCCTACTTGTAGCATTATTATATAAATTATAACGAATATAATTATAGTTTCCAGGAATTAATGTACACTAATTAAATAAACAAACGTTAAATTTCTCACAGAGCTTATTTCACTGCTCTTTTACCCACAGAAGCTGTAACTAGGTTAACTGGACACAGGTCTAGACTGGAAGTAACCTTTCATATTTCAAGACAAATTAATTCCTGGATACTTGAATCAAATCATATGTAATAAAACAAGGAACACTATGAATGGCAACTGAAGATGTAACTACATTGAGAGAATAGTGTCAAGGATTGTTCAAAACTAAATGACTATTATTTCAAAATTTTAAACTGTTGTACCCCTGTCATAAAATAATAAAAGTAAAGGAACACACTCTTGATTTCAAACTTTCACTGTGTTCTGAATGTTGTATGCTTTCTTCTGGGTAATTCCCCAGTGTCAGAATTTTATATGCCGACGTTTAGGAACACTCTGTTCCATCTTCATAGGCAAGCAGGCAGGTAGGTACCTGCCTGCCCATGAAGATGGCACAGAGTGTCCCGGAACGTCGGAATATAAAATTCTGATACCGGGGAATTACCCAGAAGAAAGCATATGACAAAAGAAGACATTGTTTTTTAAAAATCCCTGCTCTGGATCATATAGAAAGAAAAGAGGCAATGAAGAAACTTTACCTATAAGAAATAAACGCCATTTGTGTGGTAGAATTTTGATCATAATTTGATCAAAACACGAGTTCTTGAAGGTTCATGATATTAGGTACAAAAAAAATACTCCACTTATTCAAGCATCCTCCATACCTGTAATATATTTAATTTTCTCCTTGACAGAAAATAATATTAGTTATTTCTAATCAGTGGTATAGGTAAGTGATTGGCCCCCCCCCCCCCAATAATCACTAGCAAAGTTACTCCCAGATCTCATAACAGGGATCCAGAATACTGCCACCTGTCATATGAATGGAATCCAGTCTGCAAGAACTCACACCATATTTTAGTTTTCTGTACTTTTTTTCTTTTGCTCAATGAAAATGAGAGGTAAATTTTGAATACTTTCATTGGATTTATCCACTTCATGCAAAATTTTATAAAGATGCTGAGGCATCTTATGTTTATTGGACCGTGCATCATATTGATAGTTGAATAAAGAGAGACCAACTTGATTTCACTTGCTTTATTATTTCATTATTTAATGCTCAACATGTTTTGGATGTTAATACATCCATCCTCAGGAGCTTGTGACTTATTTGTTGAGTTATTTCATGGGTTGTATTGCTCTGGTTCAATGTGTGTTGGTGTTACGTTGCGGTTTGGCTGTGGTGGTGTGGTATCCGTATGCAGGCTTCAGCCTGCATATGGATACCACACCAGGTCTGAAACATTTTCCCTAGTTGCATCAACAGTACAATCATAAATTTACTTTTGGAAGGAACACAAAAATGCAGTTTGCATACTGCATGTGAGACTTTCTGTCAGTACTAACATGGCTCCTAATATATAAGTTTCCGTTTTTCTTCATAAAATTCTAGTTCCTTCACTAGAACAGATATTTTTCACCATCACCTTACTGAATCCTGCATGGCTTTAACCAGTATGATAAGGGCTGATCTCTTTAATTCCTCTGTTTATTCGGTCTGTCCTTTCTTCCATTTACTTTACATATGTTTGTTCCTCAGAATTCATATGAGGTAGGATTGTTCAGTCTTATTTCGGTTTTGTTTTCCTTTTTCTTTTGCAGAGGAGATGGAGTAGCATAGTTGGTATAGTGACTAGTGACTATGTCACAGGTTGGACGGTCCAGGGTTTGAACCCTGGCAGGTGCAAGATATTTTTCTCTTCTCCAACCCATCCTCATGTGGCTTCGGTGGTCTAGGGGTAGCATGCTGCCTTTAAGTACCCAAGTTCGCGGGTTCAAACCCGGCTGAAGCCATCAGGATTTTTCAGGGCGAAAAAAATCCTCAGCACGCCTTCCTTCAGAAGGGAAGTAAAGCTGTGGGTCCATGTTGCAGATTTGTGGCATGTAAAAGATCCTTGAATTGACATGGAAGTTGCAACTTCAGGGAAATTACCGGTTAATTCTCGCCCACATAGTTCCACCTTTCGCTAGTGGGATCTCTCGCGATGTTGGGGATGTGGAGGTACCTGGTGGCGAACGTTGGAACGTCCAAACAGGCTGGGGGGGGGATAGGTTGAGTGCAATAAGCCAACTAGGCTGCAGTACATCCAGGGCATTAGCTACAGGTCCTACTGAAAGAAGAAGAACCCATCCTCATATTCAGTGGTTAATGGGGTTCTTTCCCAGAGGTAAGGTGGTCAGGGCGGGCAGTTAACAACTCACCTCCATCTTAGACCTGAGGTAAAGAAGTGGAACTATACCCTATATGCCTACATGGCATGGACAAGAAAGACTTTACCTTTCACCTTCCCTTATGCAGAGGTTGGTATGAAGTTGCATCCTAGTTATGCCACACCACAACAAAACAGTCAGACCCCAGAAGTACCAGCCCTTATCAGTTGCTCAACTTTACACAGCCAATCCAGTGGCAGCCATGAGAACAAACAGCAGATGGCTGACTCATCCATGTGCATTGGACATCAGTGCACAAGATTTTTAGAGTGCCAGTTTTGTTTCTTTAGCTACTATTTTGTGGTCCTGTTCTTCAAAAAATGGCCATGTGAAATATGAACTGGATAACAGCCATGCAGTATGAAGGTTGAGGGTTGTTTGACCGTGCATCTTCCTCATGAAATAAAGTGAAATGCCAACTTGATGCAACTAGGTAATTTTATTGATATATTCTTAGCTTGACATGTTTCAGGTACATAAACCCATCATCAGGAGCATTAGATGTTGAGTTGCAGCATATGATTTTCTGCACTTAATGTGCTGGCTGGAGTCTTGGGAAGCCGGGAGGCAGGTCGTGAGACCAATAACAGCCTCTACACTGTGCACACGACCTGCCTCCTGGCTTCCCAAGACTCCAGCCAGCACATTAAGTGCAGAAAACCGTATGCTGCAACCAACATCTAATGCTCCTGATGACGGGCATATGTATCCAAAATATGTTGAGCTAAGAATACATCAATAAAATTACCTAGTTGCATCAAGTTAGCATTTCACTGCATTTCATGCAATATGAAAGTTGAGCACAGCACTTAGGTTTGTTAATTATTCTGTGACACTACAAAATAAAAGTGAGCTGGGGCTTTATTTTGAAAAGCAATTCTTAATTTATACTTCTTGAGGATATCATGTTGGCAGTTCTCTGCACAAACATGCAAAACACTTATTTCCAAGGATATACTGTGTTTAAGAATTTTTAGATAATTTTCTAAACACTAAAATATGGTTGACAGTTAAAATTTTTATATACAGTCTGGTTTAAACACTCACTCTCTAAACCCTTGTCACATATGGTGACATCCATACTATAAGAGGACAGAAACAAGATCTAAAATGCTTAATTTATCTTCTCTTAGACAAAAAAAAATTAACATAATTTAATGCTGTTATATCCTTCTTTTGCCAAAACTGATACAATGATGTATATTTACAATAACAGTAATTAGACAAATAGACCCTCAGACATAAATCTACTGCAACATAAAAAGTAAGCACACAAAACATTTTAAGTTCAAAATCACCACAACCATTACAGACACCAACTACAATGCAATGCATAGCATTTTTATTCTACATAAATTACACATACGTACTGGTAGACCAGGATCGCCACGTTCTCCCTTGCTTCCAGGCTCACCTTGTGCTCCCTGCCAAAGAACAAAAGCAGCAGAGGTTATAACAGTGCTTCATTAATCGTCATCCAAGATACTCACAAACACACATGCCTCATTCATTGGAATTCCAAACAAGGGAATGCAAAGGCAACTCTAAAGCAAATATACAACAAAAATTATGAACAACAACCAATGATTATATATACTCCAAGCTGGTGATTTTGTACAAGTGCTGGCCATTATTCATAGTTCCCATATTATTTAATTCTATCATAACATATATATATATGCAAGCACATACTCTCATTCTATTTATAATTTTTAAATAAACAGCACATTAATTTACATATTTTACTCTGAAACACTGACTCCAATGTACAATGGCTTTTCATGCAAATGTAATTTTATTCAATGAGTAAATGGAAAATGGCATACCTTCATTCCATCAAGACCAGATGGTCCCTAAAGAAGAGAGAGAATAAAATCAAAAAAGATGGATTTCAAACACTTATATTATCACAAGTGTTCCGACATCAAGTATGTCAACATAAGAACAAAAATAATCATAATTAGAGAGAAAATATATCTACAAAATATATTTCACATAAGCACAATGGTGGTGGCAGCGGTAATATTTGCTATGCACATATACTCATACCACTTGCTTTGGGAGTGCAAATCATGAAGTTTAGGAGGCACCTTTATCAGCACTGTCCAGAAATTCTAGTAATGTTTGGCATACACAGTGTTGAACCAGAATCCCTAAGGCATATTGCCACATACAGAATGCTGCCTCAAGAATCAGGATATTACACTTAAATGTGCCTGTGAGAAACAGTCATAGTGATGAATTCATACAAAAGATTAATTTTTGACCAGAATTAAAATGCCTGAAGGTATCCTAACAGATGACAAGCTCTGAAGTGCAAGTAATAACATCATGGTTCCAAAGTGCTGATGCTATCTGTTATGTCTGACAACAGCACATAAACTATTTAGCACACCATACCATGTAAGTGATATACACTTGTTTAATTTCATTTATACCAATCATCCTGAAGTTTAAGAAGTTTGGTTGAGTTTACTACAGACACCAATTGTATTTAACATTACAAATATTCAAGTCTTCTGAAATGTTGTGCTGTCCCATCAGAGTTACAGGAACATAGTGCCTTAATCTTCAGGTTCAATAAGTCAAAGAAAAAAATCTCTTTCAGGCTGCTTAACCCTGACAATGAAGGCAATACGATCCTTCAAAATGGCGGGAATTACACACCTAGTGACACATCACATCCCATGAGACTTGAATCTACAGCAACATTGCTGTAAGAACCTGAGATCTCACATATTTAACATCCTGATACTTTGACACATGCTGGAAGCATATTGAGTTTCATGTTCAGTATACAGATAACATAACAGTCCTCTAATGCATAAGGAACATTCTCCAGTGGCAATATGAACTGATGTGACATTCTGAACAGATACACATGTTCTCTGATTCAGTATTATGCCTGGGAAAGTAATCAAATGAGATATGTGTGGTCCATTAGCATTAACTGTCACACATTCACATTTAAGGAACAAATCATACACTGATATACTTTACAACTTCACATTTAGTAACTGGACAAACATATAATAAGCTAATAAACTTACATAACCTCACATTTAGTAACTGAAGGAACAAAACATAGGCTCATATAATTAAATAACCTCACATTTAGTAACTGCAGGAACAAATCACAAGCTAATACACTTAAATAACCTCACATGTAGTAACTGAAGGAACATAGCATTTGCCAGTATCCGTAAATAACCTCACATTTAGTAACTAAAGGAAGAAATCATATGCTAATATACTTAAACAAACACTGAAAAGTAATGTTTTATAATAATGAAATTATCCTTTGGTTTTTCATGTAAAACAAAGCCCCTGTTTACAAGAAGTTTCTTGTTAGGCTGTTTGTTAAGGTACATAGTGGAGTTCACTACATTATAAATTCGGATGTTGTGAAAATAGAGGACACTTATGAAACTAAACATTCTGCTCTCTAATCTGGGCCATACATTGAAGTGATCCAAGAAGAAAACATTTTTTTTTCAGCCACTGTAACACAATGCTATTAAAATAATTTCTGACATTCTGGATGTACCTCCTGCATTTCTACCTAAAAATGAACTTGCATTGAAAATGTTTCTCCTTGAATATGTAGTCACAAGAAGCATACCTAGGTACAAAGTTTATTGAGATTTTCCTATGTTACATGATGCTTTGGTCCAATAAGTCTATACAAGACCACAAATACTAATGTTGATTATATCCTTATGGTGTTTCTATCATGGTGCATTACTGCCATAATAAGGGAATATTCATCTCTACTTCTGTACAGAACTGAAATGTTCCCATTTGGGTTGTGGGCTAATGAAATTATCAATTGCAAGGGGCTATGAGGGGGAACGAGTTCATTCACAGACAGAAACAAACACGACAATATGAATGGAAACTGATAAAATAACTGACTTTAGTATTCACTGTGAGAGAGAAACATACTCTATTACATCACACAGGAGGAAATCACTGCAACAGTATGCACACATATTTAACTTTCAATCAAAAAAGGGTAGCTTCCCAAATATTTCATATCCATCAAACTATGAGATGCAGATGCAAGGTACATTCATTTATATATGGAGTGATTGTAGCAGAAGACCATACCAAACTTAGACTCACACTGTAGATAAAAAAATGTCTGGAAATATGTGCTGTCTATTCAAGCCCTGTAAACAGTCATGTGTGTGCATGCACACAGACAGACACACACACACACACACACACACACACAAACAAATTACAAATGGGAATATCTAGCGCATTATTGGCTAAGCGTCCTCTTGTAGAGGGGCCTTGTTTTACTCTGTAAATACAGTTATTATTCTGCTTAAACCTCTACTGTTAAACACAATACAACTCTTTAAGCTTGCCAAGCTTAGGAGGAATAGGGATGTTAATAACATGTCAGGAAAGATTGGGCACAACCAGCACTAGCAAGAGAAAGCAGAATGGATATAGGCACATGCACACAAGTTTATTTTCCAAGCAACATGATTCTCATTACACTAAAACATTACACATTTTGACACTGTTTTAGAAATGGCTACAACCCTTCTGTAAGGACAGATATCTTATTGGTAGTAATTAAATATTATATTATATTACAGTTATACAATTTTAATTTAACAAAGAGATACACGTAGAAATATCAATATTTAAGTACGCATTTGTGATGAGTCTGTTTAAAGGTGATGCACCAGATCCACTTCAGTGTTATTTGAAATGGTTTTATTTTATACACATTAGGCCAAGTCTGCATTTTAAGTACTAAAATTTATTTGGCACTAGTTTATGATAAACTTGTCTTTGAGCTTGAATCATGATAGCCATTATGAGCCACATGTTACAGGCAACAGTATACCCACTATATTGTCTTTATGTTTCCACAAAACATGCATGTTAGTTTCTATGACACTATAATAAACAGTTTCTATGCCATTATAAGAAACACAATATAGTGCAGAAACGGACTTCTCAACTTTCACAAAGGAAATCACCTAACACAGCTACATCACAGGGAATAAATTATGGAGAAGCTTAACATATTTCATGCCTATATTAGCAGTGTGTAATCTGCACATTGACTGTTACTTTCAAACAATTATTACAGATTTCAGCTATAGAGAGCATTCTACCAATGACTGGCTAACTTCTAAGTTTTGTACAATCATCCGGTTCTCATTTTTATGCCAAAATTGCTTTATCCTTGCAGCCATTCTTTAGGTTCACTTTTATCACAGATAATCCAAATTTAGCAAGGTCTGAACCATATTGCAGTAATTAACGCGATGCACAATGTACATATACCATAACATTGTGGTGCTTCTAGTAACTTTTGTTGTGGTGAAAATACAACAATACAATTCATGTTGTTTTCCACGCTGTCTCATAAATGAAGCAATTTTTATTCAAACTTACAGAAAACAAAATGTGTTCTGAATTCTGAAATGTGCCACCTACACGAGCATTTCACCCCAAGTCAGCACAATACCCACATTACAGAACACACACACACACACACACGCACACACACACACACACATACACACACATCCCAGCCACGTCTCTTAATAGTAGTAATAACCAAAACCACAGATGATGACATCTCACCATCGTTACATAACCGCATAAATCTTATATACACTAATACTCTTTTGGATGAAATCCTGATGATGGCCGGAATAGGCAGAAACATGTAGTTGTTATTATCCTCTAATAAACATCATTACAAATATTTGTTGTGTTATTGACTAAATACCTATTTAAACAAAATGCGTGTTTTGATTTTCTCTGTAACTTTTGTCTAAAACATTTCTTACACCGAGAAGAACTCAGAGATATCCATACAGAAACTCAGACATGATAGAGCTAATAGTCATGTTTTGAAACATAGTGAAAGCACCTAAAAAAGAAAATTAGGCAATGTATATATAACACAGCAATGTGGCCTGTTCATATCACCACTCTTCCAACGAAAATGCAAACATGCAATACCGTGTGTATTCCTGAGCGACGTGTCACTTTCAACAATACAAAAAATATTTAGCATAGCACAAAAATGGCTTTATGATAAATTTATGTTGCCAGGAATAATAAAATGTATTCAGGCTTTCATGTAGCGTGACCTATATTTTTGTTATACTTTAAGCATACTTGGAGTTTCTTTACAGATTTTCATGAAAGTTCCCAATATCAATTTACACAGAAATCTGCCCAGTTGGAGCCGCACTGCTATATGCAGACAGATGGATGGACATGATGGAGCTAACAGCTGCTTTTCGCGACTACATGAATTCACCTAATGATATTCAAATATTTTCACAGGCAATGTTGTGGTACACAGAGTTAAGGTAGTATGCATGATAGTGCAAAATTCATATACATTTAAACATCTATGTTGAAGACTGCAGAAATTACAAAAGTACATATGTATTGCAATAATGCTGGGTCTGAGATCTCTCTGTACTTTCTGCAGAGAACAAAATATAACATAATACTGAGGTGCATTTGTGCAACCACTGTTGCAGTGGAAAAGCAATGAGTATTACACAAACTGTGTGTTTTTAGCCTTTGGTACCCAGGATGCAATGTGCATGCTCCACATTATCATCTGTGGCCTGTCCTATTCTACAATTTTTTTCCACATTATCTCATAAACAGCATGCTTTTTGGGGGGGGGGGTGGGGAAAAAAAAATATCTAAAAAATATAATTGTTTTGTTGTGTTATCAAAAAAATTTTATTGAAAACGTTTTTTATCTTTACGAAAATAAGATAT
>Ga0123357_10005006_pt1 | contig 15748 bp, 9 predicted proteins | sample TergutEmb28metaG_FD_89873 | JGI IMG/M metagenome (GOLD analysis project Ga0123357, IMG submission 89873) | Embiratermes neotenicus P4 segment gut microbial communities from Petit-Saut dam, French Guiana - Emb289 P4 | ecosystem: Host-associated > Arthropoda: Insects > Digestive system > Gut ... | reverse complement strand
TTTTCGATTGTCGTAGGTGGAGGACACGCGTGTGCATCGCTCCAGATTTAGGCCAGATTAACAGACTAGAAAACTAATAATTAGAAATTTATCAGTTTTCTACTTGAGAGAGTGAATCGTGCTACGTTCATCGTAGGCAATAACAAAACACTTGTATCAAATTAGCGCCTAGTGATTGGAAATAGAATAAGACCACAACAGTTTCTTCAGATTGCCTATTTAGTAACAATAGTAGTAATAGTTAATCACCAAGCCCACTAAACTCAAACCTCGGTAGTCCCTGAAAATTAGGTCTCATGAACCGATTGAGTTAGAAAAGTGAGCCGGACGGTTATAGATTCATGCATTACGTATGGTCGTAATGTTTGTGAGTTTTATTGCATGTAATGAGAACACACCTGTGACTGAGAAGTGTATAGTGGTTTACAGCACAGCATAGATTTAGGGGAAACAGTAGCATCTGTGTGCAGTGAGACATTTCTAACAGTTTCTGCTGATGGAAATAAGGTCAGTGATATGAGAGTGGAGGTCTTACATATGCAGAAGGAGGAGGATCGTTTTGCAGTAGCGTTACCAGCAGTTAAGGCTGCTGATACGATATGTTATGTGTAACATTGAAGTGTTAACAGTGGTGCAAGGTTGTACTGTGGCATCTGCATTCTGGCAGTGTGTTGTGTGGTGTTTAGTTGTGACTTGATGGTGAAGATGGAGGTAGTGTGCTGCTTTGAAAGCTTGGTACCCACCCACGAGATTAAACACAATAACATTTAAGGACAGAGTATAGAGGAATGTGCTGAATGTGTGTGTGTCAGTTGTTAGCCACATGTGATAGGTATGCTGCTTGTGGTTTCTCATCGCTGTCTGTTTCTCTGTACCACTACCAGGGTTTCATCTATACAGCACAGTCACTACCAGTGGTTCAGCTGTACAGCACAGTCACTAAGAGGGGTTCATCTGTAGAGCACGATCTCTAGGAGGGGTTCATTTGTACAGCACAGTCATACAGCACATTCATTAACAGGAGCTCATCTGTACAGCACAGTCACTAACAGGGGTTCATCTGTACAGCTCAGTCAATAAAAGGGGTTCTTCTATACAGCACAGTCACTAACAGGGTTTTATCTGTACAGCACAGTCAATAACAGGGGTTCATCTGTAAAGCACAGTCTGTAATGGGGGTTCATCTGTACAGCACAGTCACTAACAAGGGTTCAGTTGTAGAGCACAGTCACTAACAGGGGTTCATCTGTACAACACAGTCATTAACAGGGGTTCATTTGTATAGCTCAGTCACTAACAGGGGTTCATCTGTAGAGCACAGTCATTAACAGGGGTTAATCTGTATAGCTCTGTCATTAACAAGGGATCGTCTGTACAGCACAGTCACTAACAGGGTTTCATCTGTATCGCACAGTCACTTACAGGATTTCATCTGTACGGCACAGTCAATAATAGGGCTTCATCTCTACAGCACAGTCACTAACAGGGGTTCATCTGTAGAGCACAGTCACTAACAGGGGCTCATCTGTACAGCACAGTCACTAACAAGGGTTCATCTATATGGCACATTCATTAAACGGGTTCATCTGCAAGGCACAGTCACCAACAGGTGTTCATGTGTACGGCACAGTTACCAACAGGTGTTCATCTGTACAGCACAGTCAACAAAAGCGGTTCATTTGTACGGCACAGTCACATACAGAGGTTCATCTGTATGACAGTCACCAACAGGGTTTCATCTAGACGGCATAGCCACGAACAGGGTTTCATCTCTATGGCACATTCATGATCAAGGGTTCATCTGTACGACTCGCTCACCAGTAGGAGTTCATCTGTTCGACACAGGCAGGAAACAGGGGTTCTTCTCTATGACAGTCAAGAACAGGGGTTCATCTGTACAAAACAGTCTGTAACAGGTGTTCATCTATATGATAGAGTCATTAATAGGGGTTCATCTGTACAGCACAGTTAATATGTGTTTCAACTGCACAACACAGTCGTTAACAGAGGTTCGATTTAGAGCACAGACATTAACAGTGGTTTATCTGTTCGGCGCAGTCAATAACAGGGCTTCATCTGTACAGCTCAGTCATTAACAGGGGTTCATTTTTACGGCACAGTCACTAACAGTGGTTCATCTGTTCAGCACAGTCACTAACAGGGGTTCATCTGTATGGCACAGTCATCAACAGGGGTTAATCTGTATGCCACTGTCACCAACAGGGGTTCATCTGTATGGCACAGTCACGAACAGGGTTTCATCCCTACGGCACAGTTACCAACGGGTTCATCAGTACGGCACAGTCACCAATAGGTGTTCGTCTGTACAGCACAATCACTAACAGGGTTCATCTGTACAGAAATAGCACAGTCACTAACAGGGGTTCATCTTTACCACACAATCAATAATAGGGGTTCGTGCGTGCAGCACAGTCATTAAAATGGATTCATCTTTACAGTAAAATAAATAACATGAGTTCATGTTTACAGCACAATTATTAACAGGGGTTCATCTGTACAGCACAGTCACTAACAAGGTTTCATCTCTGTGGCACAGTCACCAACAGGGGTTCATCTGTACGGAACAGTCACCAAGAGTGATTCACCTGTATGGCACTGTCACCACCAGGGGTTGATTTGCATGACAGTCACGAACAGGGGTTCATCTGTATGGCACGGCCATTAAGGGGTTCATGTGTACAGCACAGTCACTAACAGTGCTATACAAATGAACCCCTGTTAGTGACTGTGTAGTATGCATGAACCCCTGTTAGTGACTGTGCTGTACAGATGAACACCTGTTACTGACTGTGCTGTACAGATGAACACCTGTTACTGAGTGTGCTGTACAGATGAACCCCTGTTAATGACTGTGCTGTACAGATTAAACCCCTGTTACTGACTGCGCTGTACAAATGAACCCCTGTTAGTGACTGTGCTGTACACATGAACGCGTGTTACTGACTGTGCTATACAGATGAACCCCTGTTAATGACTGTGCTGTACAGATTAAACCCCTGTTACTGACTGTGCTGTACAGATGAACCCCTGTTATTGACTGTGCTCTAGAGATGAAACTTTGTTAGTGACTGTGCTGTACAGATGAACCCCTGTTAATGACTGTGCACAGATGAACTCCTGTTAGTGACTGTGCTTTAAAGATGTACCCCTGTTAGTGACTGTTCTGTACAGATCAACCCCTATTAATGACTGTGCCGTACAGATAAACCCCTGTTAGAGACTGTGCTGTACAGATCTACCCCTGTTAGTGATTGTTCTGTACAGGTCATACCCAGTTAGTGACTGTGCTGTACAGATAAATAACTGTTAGTTAACTTGCTGTACATATGAACCTCTGTTAATGACTGTGCTGTACAGATGAACCACTGTTAATGACTGTGCTGTACGGATGAACCACTGTTAGTGTCTGTGCTGTATAGATGAACCTCTGTTAATGAATTTGCCATACGAATGAACCCCTGTTCATAACTGTGTCTTACAGATGAACCCCTGTTCGTGACTGTATCATACTCAAGAACCCCTGTTGCTGGCTGTGCCATACACATGAAACCTTCACCAAGAGGTTTTCATATGCACTGCACAATCACCAACAGGGGATCATCTGTATGGGGTTCATCAGTATGGCGCTGTCACCAACAGGGATTCATCTGTAAAGCAGGGTAACTTAGAGGGTTTCATCTGTACAGGACATCAATAACAGGGGTACTTGTTAGCAGCGCATTCCCTAACATGGTTTCATCTCTACACCACTGTAAGTAACAAGGTTTCATGTGTATAGCAGAGTCATTAACAGGGGTTCATCTGTACAGAACATTCACTAACAGGAATTCATTTGTAGCGCACAGTCACTAACAGGGGTACATCTGTACAGCACAGTCATGATCAGAGTATCATCTCTACGGCACAGTCATAAACAGGGATTCATCTGTAGGGTACAGTCATTAACAGGGTTTCATCTGTACAGCACAGTCGATAACAGGTGTTCATCTATACTTCATAGTCATTATCAGGGATTCGTCTGTACTACCCAGTCACTAACAGGGGTTCATCTGTACAGCACAGTCACTAACAGGAAATCATCTGTAGATCACAGTCACTAGCTGAGGTACATCTGTACAGCACAGTCAACAACAGAGTTTCATCTCTACGGCACAGTCAAGAACAGGTTTATTTGTACGGTACAGTCACTAAAAGGGTTTCATCTTTACAGCACAGTAACTAACAGGTGTTCATGTATACATCATAGTCACTAACAGGGATTCATCTGTACAGCACAGTCCTTAACAGGGGTCCAACTCTAAAGCAAAGTCAATAACAGGGGTTCATCTCTATGATACAGTCATCAACAAGGTTTCATCTGTATGGGGCAGTCAACAAGAAGGTTTCATGTGTACTGAAAAGAAACCAACAGGGGTTCATCTGTATGGCACAGTCACCAATAGGGGTTCATCTGTATGGCACAGTCATGAACGGAGTTTCATCTCTACGGCACAGTCACCAACAGGATGATTTTTATGGCAGAGCCACCAACAGGTGTTCATTTGTATAGCACAATCACTAACAAGGGTTAATCTTTACAGCAAGTCAGTAACAGGGGTTAAGCTCTAGAGCACAGTCACTAACTGGTGTACATCTGTACAGCACTGTAAATAACAGGGGTTCATCTGTACAGGACAGTCAATAAAAGCAGTTGATCTCTACTGTGCTGTCATTAACAGGGTTTCATTTGTACAACATAGTCACTAACAGGGTTTCATATATACAGAACATTCACTAACATGGGTTCATCTGTACAGCACAGTCACTAACAGGTTTTCATCTGTACGGCACAGTCACTAACAGGTTTTCATCTGTACAGCACAGTCACTAACAGGTTTTCATCTGTATGGCACAGTCACTAATAGGTTCTCATCTGTACAGCACAGTCACTAACAGGTTTTCATCTGTACGGCAGTCACTAACAGGGTATCATCTTTAAGATATAGTCACTAACAGGGGTTCATCTTTAAAGCATACTCACTAACAGGGTTTCATCTGTACAGCACATTCACTAACAAGCGGTCGTCAGTACAGCACAGTCACTAGCATATTCTTCTGAACAGCACAGTCACTAAGAGTTTTTATCTGTATGGTAAGGTCCCTATCAGGTTTTAATCTGTACAGCACAGTCAATAACAGGTGTTCATCTGTACAGCACAGTCAACTACAGGAGATCATCTGTACAGAGCATTCAATAACATGGGTTTATCTCTGCAGCACAGTTATTAACAGGGGTTTATATGTACAACACAGTCACTAACTGGGGATCATGTATACAGCACAGTAACTAACAGGGTTTCATTTGTACAGCACAGTCACTAACGGGAGTTCATCTTTAGAGCACAGTCAATAACAGGCTTTATCTGTACAGCACAGGCACTAACAGGGTTTCATCTGCACGGCACAGTCAATAACAAGATTTCATCTGTACAGCAAAATAACTAACAGGGGTTCGTCTGTAAAGCACATTCACTAACAGTGTTTCATCAGTACGTCTCTGTCACTAACATGGATTCATCTGTACAGCACAGTCACTAACAGGGTTTTGTCTGTACACAGCACATTCACTAACAGTGGTTCATCATACAGCACAATTTCTAACAGGGTTTCATCTATACAGCACTGTCACTAACAGGGGTTCATATCTACATCACAGTCAGTAACAGGGTTTCATCTGTACAGCAGTCACTAACAGTGTTCATCTGTACAGAACATTGAATAAAAAGGATTCATCTTTACAGCACAATCCTTAATGGGTGTTCATCTGTAAGCCACAGTCACTAACAGGGTTTCATTTCTCCAGCACAGTCATTAAAAGGGGTTCATCTGTACGGCACAGTCACTAACAGGGTTTCATCTGTATGGCTCAGTCACTATCCGGGGATCATCTGTATGGCACAGTCACTAACAGGTGTTTATCTGTACAGCACAGTCACTAACTGGGTTTCATCTCTAAGGCACAGTCATTAACAAGGGTTCATCTCTAAGGCACAGTCACCAACAGGGGTCCATCTGTAAGGCCCAGTCACCAACAGGGTGTCATGTGTATGCAAATTTACCAATGGGGGTTCATTTCTAAGGCACATTGACCAACAGGCATTCATGTGTATGTCACATTACCAACAGGGGTCATCTGTATGGCACAATCACCAACAGTTGTTCTTCCGTATGACACAGTCACCGACAGGTGTTCTTCTGTACGACACAGTCAACAACAGGGGTTCATGTGTACGGCACAGGCATAAACAAGGATCTGTCTGTACGACACACTCATCAGCAGGGGTTCATCTGTTCGATATACTCACGAACAGGGGTTTATCTGTATGGCATTGTCACCAGTAGGGGTTGATCTATACGGCACAGTCACCTACAAGTGTTCATAAGTATGACACAGTCACCAACAGGTTTTCATCAATATTGCACATTCACCCATGGGTTTACATTTGTATGACACAATTATCAACATCGGTTCATCTGTATGACGCTGTCAAGAACAGGCTTTCATCTCTACAACACAGTCATGAACATGGTTTTATCTGTTCTGCATAGTCATTAACAGGGGTTTATTTGTATAGCACAGTCAGTAAAAGGGGTTCATCTGTACAGCACAGTCACAAACAGTGATTCATCTTTACGGCACAATCACTAACAGGGGTTCATCTGTACAGCACAGTCACTAACAGGGTTTTATCTGTACGACACAGTCACTAACGGGTTTATCTGTACATCACATTCACCATCAGGGGTTCATCTTTACAGCACAGTCACCAACAATGGTTCACCTATACAGCACATTCACTATCAGGAGTTCAACTCTACAGCTCAAACACCATCAGAGTGTCATCTGTACTGCACTGTCACCAACAGGGATGCATCTCTACAGCACATTCACTGTCAGGGGTTCATCTCTACACCACAATTACCAACAAAGCACACAGCAACCTTGTTGGTATATTGATTAATGAATATTTTGTTCACATTTTTATGTGGAATATTTTTTAATGGTGATCATCCTTTATGTTTTCTAAAGGTTATTGAATATTGGAGCTGCCATAATCATAGTAGGGTTCTATATGTTGTTTGTCATATTTTTAAATTTGGTAATATATAGAATTCAAATCGCTGTTATCAGTTTTATGCAGTGCAAATTTCTAATAGTAGGTGTGTCCTGTTTCACGTTATGAGAGTGCTCAACCATGATTCGTGCGGCTGTGTTACAGAACTGCATGTGTTCTGTGGAAGGTGCAACTGGTCCCTGTAGTGACACTGGTGTAAAGTGTGAGGTTGATGGAGTGGAAGAAGACAGTATTAAAGTTGAAGAGACCATAGATATAAAGGATGAATATCTAGAAGATTTAACATTACCATCAAGCAAGACTGAACGTGAGGTAAGGTTTTGGGGGGTGTGTGAAGTGGTGGCAAATCATGCTTCTTAGGCAATTTATTGCCCCAGAAAGAAAATTGTGAAATTACACTTAATTATTTCCTGTTTTGTGTTATAATGTTGGTGCCACATAGCTTTTGAAATTTGTAATGCAATCGTGAAGAGAAGGGAGTTTTTTTTGAAGTCATAGCCATTAATGGAAAGAAAATATTGAAATATATTTTGAAGAATTATTTTTGGAATGATTGAACCGTTTTTCTGTGTCTCTGAATGGGGACGGGTGATGGACTGTTCTGAACACATTGATTAAGCATAGTGTTTTATATAAGTGAGGATAACTTCCAGCTAGGTGTTCATTTTGTATGAGCGAGTCATGATAAAGCACAATTTAATTGGAGTTTCTGCCAGTGCTTACAAGGTGTCAGCGAAACTGCTTAGTTTATTAAGGCTTATGATGTTAGTGTCTATATTATACACATAGAATAGAATGCAAGAAGGGTCAACACAGTACTAACCCATGCACTTGTGTGCAGCCCTTATGTTCATGCACTTAGCAGCCCCACACTTTGAAGGAAGTGTAGTGTCCTGCTAACAGATTTCGTCTATGTGACCTGGTTTCGTAAAATGTTGATCCTGGTGCTGAAACTTTTGTGGATAGATTGATGACTGATTTCTATCACACCACTTTTGTTCCATACACAAAACCTGCAGAAGAACCTGTGGGATGGTAATTAGGAATTTTTCTGCTGATGAGGATAGTGCATACCCAAGTGTATAACATCCAATCCCATCCAGTCCCTCTATGACTAGTCTACAACCAGGCAGCACATCAGGGGTAATAAATTGCTGCTCTGTGAAAGACCCTTGTGCACAGACCCCTCCAGCATTTCTCCTTTTACCGTGGATGTAATTTTTCTGCCACTCAGCATAGAGCCGATCCATCTGGAGTATGTCTCGAAGCCCATGTGGTTTGGCAGCCCTACTTATGTCCCCTGAAGTGCTACCAAAAGCTCTCTCAATATTGAAAAAGCTGTGGGCTTGCCTGGCTTGTAGGCAGATTTGTGTAGATGTAGGGGACATAGCCCAATGACTCGTCCCTGATATGCCTGGCCACCAATTTTGCATTGTTTTCTGCATGAAGTACAGTAGACTAAGAGGATGATGTCCCTTGCCCTTCCCAGGTGCAGGTATGAATGTCATTTTAACCTGTCCCCAGGCTATTGGTATATATCTCCTTGCTAGGCAAGCTTTAACAAGCATACACCTTACATATTTTGCAGCAGGTTTTGACACACTTAGAATGCCATGTTTATCTTTTTCCATAATAACAGTCTGGATTTCAATGTGTACAGCCTCCAAAACACATACAGACTGTGCCTTTCAATTGTCCCAATCAGTGCCATTCACATGCAGCTGTGGGTGAGGTGACGGCCATACTGCAGATGTTTTCTGATCTCTTGTGCTAGGACACCCAGGCAATGCCTAAAATTCAGATTATGAACTTCTTGTATTTCAGTCTTCTGACACCTAGGTTTTTGAAATGATTTCAAGTTTTTCGGAAAATTTCTGAATCCCAGCCATAAGGTGTACGTGTATTTCGTCCATCCGAAGAGTCTGTGAAAACAGCATGAAGTATGCAATGTGGTGTGTGTTGATTAATTGATTTAGTGAAAATGTTTGAAACCTTTAATTTTCCTTAACCTTATCATTTGGACAGTTAATTGAGTCTTCATGCCCAGGGTACAGAATTTTTTCCATAAGGCCTTTTAATTCATTGCACAAGTTTGACAATAAAAGTTTACATCTTATGAACCAAAGATGATGAAATAATGCAATTACCTGCATTATGTTGGGAATAATTCAGAGATATTTCAGTTCAAAAAAGATTCAGTAGAAATGTTTATTGCCTAATTGCAGAAGTTAATTTAAAAATTCTATAATTTATGGTTTATTTTACTTATGTTTCTATTTTGGGCCCCGAGTTTTCCATACAGAATTCGAGCTTCGAGATCGATGGAGTTGTGCCTTCGTTTGGTAGTGTCAGAAACATCAACATGCTCCACAGAGACGCGTCTTACATTCTCAGCACTTCACAAACAACTTTTCTCTTCACACCACTTGCTATTCACATGCGACACCATCATGAACAGAGACAGACCAACTTTTGTTGTGTGCTGTTCCAGTATACCAACTTGCGTTATAATTTCCAGTACCTTTTTCACAGTGGGGGATTGATGTCTACATGATATTTCGTTACTCCGTCAAGGAAGGAGTAACTAAAACAGAGATATTTCAGCCATTGTCTAAAAATACGTAATATTCTTTTTCCTAAATAAATGATTCTGTCGCTCGATGCTCCTGCTTCTTCACTTTCGCTGTCCCAAACCAGTTCAGATACCCGGTTTGAGGACAGGAACCCAGCCCTCTTACCCACAGACATCGCAGACTGCTGACTGAGAAACGGATATTCCGAATATTTGCCAATGAGGCATCTTAGTTTCAGTATAAGTTATGGGAAAAGTGTGATATCACAGTGCAGCCGGTAATTACCTATATTTATTTGTGTATGCGACGGTATGCAGCCTTTTTTTTATATATTTCTTAAACCTTCCAACCAAAACATAAGACAGGCATGAAAGAACCTATATGCCGTTGGCATTTTACACATTAATTGGGTCACTGTTTTGGCTATAAATTAAGGAACAGTGTCATATAGCAGTCACCAAATGACGTAGTTCTTTACAGCAGAGTACACAGCAAGTAAATAGTGCCACAAAGCACAGCATCATTTAGACGTTCCTGTAACAGCAGCAATTGGCAGAGTGAATGTGGCTTCACCCAGTAATGTGTTGACAAACTGCTAGTATATTTTGAGAGGGAATGAAAGGCTCTGTTGCATTAGTATAAAAACAAACGAGGTTTTGAAGACTACAGGCAGGCTGCAAAAATATTATTCAGGATATGAATATGTACATAATTGGGTAAAGTCGCTGGATCATGAATCTGGCCACAGACAATTATGTAATGTGGAGATAATGTGTGTGGCTATAAGTCTAAATCTCTACATGAGTGTGCAGAGCATTTAAGTGGCCACAGGGCACCAGGTCTGGTGCTTGAGTACCTTTCTGATTTAAAAGGCTTCGGTGTGCAAGTATGATAAAGGTTAATTATTCGAAGGAATGTTCCAGAGTGCATTTCATATAGCCCTCTAAAATAAGTGTGACATAAATGTAAGATCTGGTGTTTCATTTGAAGAAGAATTTATACAAAAAACTGTTTGTCATCCAATACACTCCTGTAAATAACACAGTTCTTAAAATGCAGTGGATTTTTATTTACTGTATTCATTGCTATAAAATAATTGTTCTTTCTATTAGAATAGACCCTAATCTTTAATCATTGTGTTCTTACCAGGGTACTGTGAATGAACAACTTCATGTACACAGTGATGAATGCAGATATTCCTGTTATAAAAATAGGGGTGAGCGTTCATATCCGTATGAAGTGTCCAATAGGGCATTCAATCACCAGAGCAGTTTGATAAGACATCAATGCACACATAGCAGTAAGCGCAGTTGTATTTGTGATGTGTGTAATAAGACATTCAGTCAGAAGAGTGATCTGAAAAGACATCAACGCATACATAGTGGTGAGCGCCCTTACACCTGTGAGGTGTGTAGTAAAGCATTCAGTCAAAAGAGCCATCTGATAACACATCAAAGCATACATAGCCATGAGCATCCTTATAATTGTGAAGTTTGTAGTAAAGGATTCAGTGATAAGAGAAAGCTGATAAAACACAACCGCAAACATAGCGGTGAGCGCCCTTATGCCTGTGAAGTGTGTAGTAAAGCATTCTATCATAAGATCAGTCTGATAAAACATGAACACCTACATAGCGGTGAGCGCCCTTATGCCTGTGAAGTGTGTAGTAAAACATTCAGTGACAAGAGCAGTCTGATAAGACACCAACGCATACATAGCAGTGAGCGCCCTTATGCCTGTGAAGTGTGTAGTAAAGCATTCCATGACAAGAGCAATCTGATACAACACCAGCGCATACATAGCAGAGAGCATCCTTATGCCTGTGAAGTGTGTAGTAAAGCATTCAGTCTTAAGAACACTCTGATAAAACATCAACATACACATAGTGGTGAGCGCCCATATGCCTGTGGAGTGTGTAATAAATCATTTAGTCATCTGAGCACTCTTACAACACATCAACGCATACATAGCGGTGAGCGCCCTTATACCTGTGTGGTGTGCAGTAAAGCATTCAGTCGCAAGAGCAGTCTGAAAACACATCTACGCATACATAACGGTGAGTGCCCTTTTACTTGTGATGTGTGTAATAAGGCATTCAGTGACAAGAGCAGTTTCATAAAACATCGACGCATACATAGCTGTGAGCGCCCCTATAACTGTGCGGTGTGTAGTAAAGCATTCAGTCAAAAGAGTTATCTGTTACAACATCAACACATACATAGCGGTGTGCGCCCTCATGCCTGTGCGGTGTGTAGTAAAGCGTTCATTCGAAAGAGTCATCTGATAAAACATCAACATATACATAACAGTGAGTGACCATATAATTTTGAAGTGTGTAATTAATCGTACAATTACAGAAAGTTTTTAAATTTCATCATTCATATATATTGGTGAGTGCCCTTATATCCTGGGAAGTTTATAATAAGGAATTCATTCAATGGAGCAATCAGGTAAAACAAATTGCTAGTATTAATTGGCCATTTGCTTCTGATGTGTGTAATAAGGCGTTCAGGCTAAAGTGTCGTCTGGTAACACATGTACACTTACACAGTGGTGTGTGTGCATATAACTGATGAGTGTCATTAGGCAGTGAACATGATAATATGATAATATAGAAACATCTTCATTGTTTTTTGTCTACATATCCTTGAGATGTGTGTAATTGTACATTCACTAAACAGCTTTGTGTTTTTGTGTGCACGTGCTTGAAGTTTAAGGGAGACAGAACGTTGAGGGATCTAGTAGAAGATGGTCAAGGAGTTATTTAGATGTAGGGAATGGAGAAGGCTATATATAAAGGGCTTCGCAATTTTTACTTGCCTTCACACTGTGATTGAATGAAAGGTGCTGAACTGCATCATGTTAAACAAACATACTGCTTTGGATATACAGGCATTCATAAAAAATTAATTACAGTGGATGGTTAAGGAATAGTGTGTGAAGATATGACATTTTTGCTCTTAGCTTATGTTAGTGTGATGGTGAACTTTTGTAAAAGTGGCAGATAAGGTTAATGATTCATAAATTTGAAGTGTTCAAAAATGTTGTGCTATTGTCCAACAGTTATTCAGAGATCAAGCTTCAGAGTTTTAGTTGTTATTTTACAACAGCTGTATAATTACCTTATAAATTGTCAGCAGCCTTTAGTATAAATTCGTTCCTTAAATTTCGGACATAAAATTTTGAAATGAAGTTTTGTTTGTAAGATGAAGAGACGTGTTTCTGTTTGAAACATTAAATTAGTGCAAGTCCTGTTCCTTAAGTTTTAAGCAAGACAAAGTACAGTTAGCTACAAAGAATTACATTCTGTTGTGTCTGTGTCTGTGTGTGTGTGTGTGTTGTAAGTTATTAGCACTCATACTGACAGGTGATACAGGGTCTTGTTTTCTAGTGGCAGAAAGTCATAAATTTGTCAACTCTGCAGAAAAGTAGCGTGTATGGTCGTTATGGAGTTCAAATTGCAAGCTGGACAGAGGCAACTGATCCTGTCTGGTATTTCAATCTATGTGCACCTGTCTGCATCAATAAAAGTTAATTGGCATTAAATTGTTTTAATAAATGTACTGTGCATCATTTGTTATTTTAAATTGTACCGAACAAATGCACAATTATAACAGTATGTATCACAATAGACCGTCTGTGCAATGTACATTGCATATCTAGATTGCACAGACTGTTGTGATATGTACTGTTACCGTATGATATGATATTGTGCATTGGTTGGTTATAATTAAAAATAACAAAAATAAAATAAGAAATGAATTTGAATTGTTTTGTACTGAGATGGCAGAATGTGTTTAGAAGTCTCATTCCTCTGTGCTCAAGTTTGAGTTGGGTGACGCAAAACCTGTGCAAATGAAATGCTGTTTCTTTAAGTGTCTGATGTCCTGGAAAAAGTGAGAATTGCTGTAATGATTCAACTCTGCCTGGAAAGTAGCAGCAATTGTAAATGGAATTGTAGTAGTAGTAGTAGCATTAGCAACAGTGTTACAGTAATTGATGTTGTGTAATGGCAGTAACAATGATATGTAATGTAGGCTGGTCTTGTTTTACACCAGGGTTACATTCCTCAAAAATGTTGCACAAATGGAACACAAAATTCCTATTTAAGGGAGTGTTTCATGGGAGGTCACGAGATTTCCAACCTCATCCTGTATCGTGTATCGCTGTACCATTAGTGGACATAGGGATCTGTGGACTTTATATACTGTGTGTACAGTTTATATACATCTCTATTTTTACAGTATGCATATATCTATATTCAATATATATATATATATATATATATTTATTTATATCTAAAGCAGTAAAAATGTAAGAGACTCTCATCATAGCTTTTGTTACATTCCAGTCTGATAGGACTGTGGCAATCGCACTTCACAAACACTTTAGTTACTGACATAGCACTTTTTTAATTCCCCATCATAGTCACCGACTATCAGTACACTAGTATTGGAAAGCGTAACATTACGGCTTATGTCAACACTTTGTTCACCCTTTTCAAGTCACCTTATTGCATCTAATTTCTGTTCAGTACTGATTGTCTTTTGCCAGTTTGTCACATGGATTGCACTAAGGGATGGAGATTTTCGTTTCTCAGTTTTATTAAAAAGAACCAGTGTTGTTGAAGGTGAAACTAAATGAGCTGTGTGATTGTATCACCAGTGTAATCATTCCTTACACTTGACTGATGGCTGACAGTTTGTCATTTTCTGCTAGCCTCCAACAGAAGATAAGTGTGCACATGAATCAGCTATTTGAAATTGAGCTAAATTGAAAATTAAAGTTTAATGTATATTTAATTGCTATTTAATTTGAAACTTGTAATTTGTAAACTGTAACTGGGAATGGAAATTTTGTGTTACCTACATACAGGAAACGACTGCCACGCACTTTCATTAGTTCAGCAAGTACCGATGCCGTTCATTGGAATAGCTGATGTTACGCTTCGCCTTCATATAAACCCATCAGCACGGTAAATGCCCTCTCAATACGCAACGAATACAAAACGTTTACGTACACTGTTACTTAATTACGTATCCTGAGTTGGTGCAGAAGATCATAAGTGCAAGCAGTACACAGTTTGGCGTGATACGCTCAATGATCTTCACTCTGCTAATTTGACAAAGTAAGCTGTGCTGATTGATTGTTAGGAATTTTGTCTAAATTGAGTTGCGTACATTTGGATCGAATTTGGATTTAATTATTTTAAATTCTAAATTCACGTAAACAGGTTTATGTTCAGGCAAGCTAACTGTTAGTGCTTCGAAATTATTTGAGAGCACATTTCCATATCCCTTGTGTATATATATTGTGAACGTAGTTGTTTAGAATGTATAGTTAGATGATTTTAGTAGATCGTCTTGGAGTCCTTCTTATCAGATTAGTGATCTGATTGGTGGCAGCTTAATACTACCCAGAGATACGCTATACAACACTTTACCCATGGTATTTGACGAGAGAATAATTGGTGGGAGTCCAGCCCCATTCGACATACACTACAAAAGCATAAATTCAAAAATTGGTTTAATTTCTCAAGTCACATTAAAGCAAAGTTATTCATCACAGGTCACATAATGAGACCTGCCTGTGTACAAAAATATGGCTTGGCCAGTTTAACCCCAGTTTTTACAGTTCCTATCCTGCGGCAAGTGTATCGGGCGCAGAGGAAACTTGGCAACTTTGAGTGATATATTTTGATGTGACAGTTTGCATTTCCTAGTTTTCACTACAGATGGCAGAAGTGCAGTCAAGCAGTCACAGGCATGTATTAAATTTGTATGAATTTGGGTGCATAACAATTTTAATGGCCACATTGTGTTTTGCTTGAGGTGTTTAACCTTTTGGCACCGGAATTATTTTTTTTATTTTAGCACACCTGTATATAAAATGTAAATAAAACAGGAACCAAATACATTAGAATTATGAAACAAAATGCATTTTGAAGAGAAAAAAACGGAGAGTATATACCATGTTTAAAATATTCAGTAACTATATTTGTTATATTTGTTGAATAAATACATTAAATGCAACGTTTGG
>Ga0123357_10005004_pt1 | contig 15750 bp, 11 predicted proteins | sample TergutEmb28metaG_FD_89873 | JGI IMG/M metagenome (GOLD analysis project Ga0123357, IMG submission 89873) | Embiratermes neotenicus P4 segment gut microbial communities from Petit-Saut dam, French Guiana - Emb289 P4 | ecosystem: Host-associated > Arthropoda: Insects > Digestive system > Gut ... | reverse complement strand
CGGTGTGGTTGAGTTGGAGGGGTATCTGTGTTGCAGGCTCCAGCCTGCAACAGCCACCAACACAGATACCACTCCAACCCAACCACACCGAAACTCCAACACACATCGAACGAAGAACAATACCACCAATGTGGTAATTCAACAGAATAGTCGCAAGCTCCTGATGATGGGTATATTAATGTCCGAAACATGTTGAGCACATAAGAAGTGAAATAAAATAGCAAGTGACATCGAGTTGGTCTTTTATTCTTCAACTACCTGAATGTTATTTGGAACGGGCAGTTGGCGTAAGCCACAGTGACTTGCATGGGCGGCGTTGTGGCTACTCCGGTTATACAGCGTCGATAGTAGATGAACTGGATATGAGTGTCAGGCATTGATGTAATGATATTAACAGGGAAAATCCGAAGTACTCGGAGGAAAAATAAACGGTCTCCTAGAGCCACCGTGCTCACCACGTGTAACTTAAGTTGCCTTAAGACTGAACCCGAACACCGCATTAATCGTTTAAAGACGAAATGTAATTTGCTTCATATAAGGAATCAGTCCGTACCGCGCAGTAAACACATTCCACCACGGTTATAAAAACCAATCAGTTGATGATGTATCAAGCAAAACTCGCTGTCTGTTCTGAGATACGTACAAAACACTCGACGCAAGGCGAGCACCTTGTAGAATTTTTGAGTGTTAAACCTGACGGTACATAAAGAAACCGCTAGTCTTTAAAAGGTTAATCTCACGAGCTGTGGTATTAGTCTGTATAACCAAGTGATGCTTCGTGCGGTTCTGTGTAGTGTATTAGATTATATTTAACTGGTAGAATAACTTAATATTACGTTTATTTATCTCAGTAATTAACCAACTTGATGCACTAAATTTTGTTTTACAATAAGTTGATTTCATGCCTCTACATGTTTCGAACACATGTGCTCATTATCAGGAGGTCAAAATTGCATTACACAGCCTCTGGTATCATCACACTTAAACAAGTGAGTGGTCTAAACTTACTAAAATACAATTCTATAAATATGAGCAAATAGTAGTAAAATTTATATGTGAATTTTTTCGGGTGTGATTACTGTGTATTACTTACTATAAACATGTTATGTCATGTAGAGGTTATGTTTATCCAGTTGTTAAACTTGTTAGAAAGGTACTATGTCTATTTATATTTATGTTTGCTTAGTCTGTCTAGTCATAAAATCGTATAAATTGCTGATTAGTTGTATGTATAAGAATTGTTAAAAATACTATGTCTATTTACATTACCTATCTAAAAAAGTTTTGTTTATCTAGTTATTAAGATTGTGCGGTGTCTGTTTACTTTACATTAATTGTTGAATCTACAGAAAATACAAATGAAATAAACTTATTGTAAAACAAAAATTTTGTTCATCAAGTTGGTTAATTACTGAGATAAATACACTGAGATGCACGGTCAGCAAAACGTCAAAATTAATATTACGTGTTTATCGCCGCCATTTATTCGCCCGAGAACTAGTTACTGTTGCGCACGTGCCACCGACAGGTTGTTGCTATCTGCTGGAAACGCCCCACGGTTTGATTCTCAACACAGCAGGCACACGTCGGTACTCACTGCTGTTGGTTAGTCGTCGTCAGCTTCTATCCAGGTGTAATGTAGGTGTCCTCGGGAGACTCTTTCCCGTTTCTTTTCATAACCAGATTCACCAGACCGTATCCTGATACAGAAGAATCTAATCAACATCTTCAAGACCTATTGCTTTAAAATCCATTTTAACATTACCCTCTACGCCTACGTTTTTGGGGCAGCTATTTTCTTTAGCTGTTCCGGCCAAAATGCTTATAGATTTGATACACATTCTTCAGGTGTGTTACGTGTATCTGTCATCGGATCCTTACTTTGAAAATAATACTAACTATATCTTGTAAGGAGTACAAACGGTGGCACTCATGTAACTTGCACCATCCGCCTGTTACTCCTTTTTCCTAGGACCCAAACGTTTTCTCGAACAGATTCATTATCTCTCCCATCGGGTGGCGGATCAGACGGGTACTGAGGCCACAAAACATACTGCATTAGATCGACAGCCTCCACATCTCCCTACAACTATTTGTTACACCTCCGCTTTGGCGTACTTCCGTACATTCCGCACCACTCGTCTAGCTATTTTTCGCTCAAATATTGGCAGTAATAACCACGTCTTAATCTTCGCTAAACTTGTTTTCAAAATCGGCGAACCCCCGAAACATTCACAACGCTGTAACTGAAACGTAGAGGCACTGTCGTGTTTATTTCACGTTGATGTTTGGCCTTCATGCGGTGAACGTTGTGATGAAAAGTGCTGGCTGACTTACCCGTTCAACTAGCGGTGTGATACTACAGATACAACACCGCACTACCGTGTCTGTTTTTGTACTGTTTCTTTAGTTGGTTACATTTTTGACGTCACGTTGAGCAAACTGCGACGAGGACAGTTTGTTTATAGTCATAGTTCCTGTTTCTGTGGGGTTTTACCGCGTTTGAAGACATCTACAGCAGTGCTGTTCAAACTTTTAATGTCTGTGAAACCCTTCGGACTTAATCTGAGTTACTGCGGAACCCCTGTAGAATATTTACTGACAGTTATAAAAAAAAACAAAAACAAAAACATTATTGTGTTATCGGTGATGTACTCTGAAAATAAACTCAGCGCCGATAGTGCAAAGAGTTTGGGATAAAAATAAAGAATGATTGTCATCAAAATTGTGTTTGTCCGTTTCATTATAAAGGAGATGTGATCGTGTGATCCATGAAATTCGCCAATCATAACCCAGTGTTCTGCGGTACACAGTTTTATTACCATTGGCACTGGCCTATAGCCGCAAGCGCTTTGGGATCGTTAACATGGATCTGAAGGGACTGGAAAGGCAGAAATTAGGAAACCCTAGAGCCCCGTCGTACCCACCACCCGTCAGACTTCTTTGCTTGTTCTTGCTATAGTAGAAAGTAAAGCAATCCATTACAGGCCTGGGCAGGCACATAAATGTGGTAAGGTTGTCAGCCTTACGCACCGCCCGCCTTTAACCCCCAAGAAAGATTCCTGGTACTCATTTCTGTTAGAGGCTGAGTCAACCCCAGCGCCATAGTGCGACCGGAAGGATTATGTCAATGAAAAATTCCAATGACACCATCGGGACTCAAACCCGTTCCCTTCCGGCTTGTAGCGCAGTGCCTCAACCAAGTACTCCACCGTGTATCCCGGCCTTACTGTAGTGATATTGTTAATTATGGAGCTGTTGTCCAACAAAGAAGATTAAACGGGATGATGCCTGTGGCCTTTCTTTCCTCCAGTCGGAGGCTGTTTCTACCACGGAACGGTTTCATCAGGAGCAAATGTGAAGTAAAATACAAGAAAAAGCATGTCTTTAAAATCGGGAAGGGATATGTATATGAGAGGCTATAATGTATCATCTGCAGTGATGTGACGTCAGTGCGATTGCACTACGGAATAAGCAGTGAAGAGAATACGATGCGAACGTAACGAACGTCGTAATAGGAAATCAGCGCACCCACGTAACGACCGATTTGAAAACACCTTTATTTTATTTATTTATTTATTCATGTGTAGTTCATTTAATGACGCTGAATATATAACGTCGGAACGGGTGGGAAAAAAACAGTGGAGTTACATTTGAAAGAATATGGAACGAAGGGATCGTGGCCTAATATCGGATATTATCCAAGAATTTCTTTGGGAGGGAATGAGAATTATCATGAGAAACCAATGAAATTGCTCGCTATTCTGGCTGAGTTCGAACCGGGTGCCTCCCACGTACATGACAGAAGTGTGTGTCGCTCGAACCAGTGTTATCTGTCGTTCGTATCGCGAAACTGCACGACCATTCACTTTAGGCATTCATATTCCCACATTAAAAACATTAATGCTTTAATCGGAGTGGTAGCTGTATTTAGTCTATCAATTCCTCCAGCATTAACAGAACTCTGCAGCTTGCCCAAGGAGCTCCTCTGTTTTTTTTTATTTTATTTATAATTCGACGATTATTTCCGTGTGCACTGTCATTGTCTCGTGTGCCCCATCCCCAGTCTTATTCTTCTTGATTTGACCATCCTGATAACATTTGGCGACGAGTAGAAATCATGAAGCTGTTCATTATTTCGTCCCCCCCCCCGCCCCCTTCTGGCATTTCCCCTTGCTTTGATCCAAATGCGGGGGTTTCAATTTATGACGCTACGAACATGTGTTTATAAGCGAGCCTGCCTGCACTAGTTCAGCACTGACGTCCGGCGTAACGCTGCATTGTGTTATGAGAACCATGCGTTTTCTTCAGTGCCTTGTTCTCGATCGCCCTCTGTCTGTGTATTCTTCCCTTAATGTGAGAAACTGGGTTTCGCTGTCATACAGAATAACATTAAAATTATAGTTTTTTACGTTATAATCTTACGTTTTTATGAACCAAATTTTGTAGCTATTTATCCTTCTCCAGATATCTGTTCCAGACGATTTCCATTGCATCCTTCTTGGTTAAATTCATGCTAATCATGCTAATTCAGGACTAGTTTTTTAATGACCACTCGTTGTGCAATTTTCTGCATTTAGCTGAAAGTTTATCTCCCTTTGTTCACATGCTTTCGGTAGCTTGTTAAATTATTGTTAAACCTCAGAATTAGAAACATTTAAACGACTGGTATACTTATAGTTGTGTATGTATTTCTATGTTTATTTATTTATTTTTTGCCAGTACTACAAGAAATAAAGTGGGTCGGGTAGCTCAGTCGGTATAGCGACTGACTACGGGCTGGACGGTCCGGGATCGAATCCCGATGGGGACGAGATTTTTCGGCCGTCCAGACCGACCCTGGGGCCCACCCAGCCTCCTGTCAAATGGGTACCGGGTCTTTCCCAGGGGTAAAGTGCGGCCGGGGCGTGCTGCTGACCACTCACCCCCTTCTAGTGCCGCGGTCATGGAAGAGTAGAGCTATCTATACCTCTACCCACCCTCTGGGCCACACCGGGCCTGTAACGGGATCACTTTACCTTTACATTTTTTTACTACAAGAACTAAACCATCCTGAGCTCAAGCTAAACTCGGAAGGCTATAAACTGTGTCAATCACGACTTTGCTAAGGCCACTAGTAGACGATCCGTATATCAAAACTATCCCCAGTCCGTCCTTCCATTGTAAAAGAATTTCATTATTTTGTAGAAAAGTTGCTAAGGGCGATAAAGCGACACCTGTTGTTGTGACACCACAGTCGCGCCGATGTGTCGCCTTGTTCAGTTGCGCGCAGCGCCTTGTAAAAGCTGCGACTTTACCTGTGGCAGCAGACAAAGTCGGGCTCAGGTGGCTGGCCACCTGCTGTCCAGCCTCCACAGCACGGCATATTATGACGTCAACATGCGACTTTCCCCATGGTGCGCGCGGCCACTGATGGCGGGGGTCGTTGACTTCGAAGCCCGAGTTAAGTGACCGCGGAGGCCCCGTGCAGGTAAACGCCATGTAGACTAGTTATAGGTGTACCTGTATTTCGTGACAGATGCCTTCATCTGAAAATCTGAAATTGCGGCCTTTATAACTCAGTATAAAACAATTTAAAGTAACCGGGTGTTCATGAGATTTAAGATTCTTATGCCGATGGCGATGAAGATTACTGCGTTGTGGGTTGTGACACTAGTCCTTGTAGCTGATTCAACGTACGTTAGTTGGGCTTGACGAAATTGGACCATACATGCAGTATGTGGACTCTTCTCCTAAAATGGTAAAATGTTTCCGTAATACATGAATGTTCGTGTGCGTGTGACTGATTCTCATAACGCCTACCCAACTGTGTGGGTTAATGCACCGGCAAATGATAGGACGATGGCAAATTATAATTTGAAAACCCCGAAGGAAAACATTATTTCCTGGAGAGAATGTGGGGGGGCGGGGGAATTCAACGAAAGCCGACATGCGGGCCGAGAATCGAAATGTGAATATATCGAACCACGATGTAGCGATTGTAACCATTCTACGCGATGTTCGGTGAGAGAAATCTTTTTTCCCTCGGGCGGACCACATTTATTCTTTACGCTTGGAATTATCATCAAAACTTACGTTGTTTTAAATATTTTGCCCAAGTAAAGAATTTAGTGTAGGAGAAGGAATTGAAATCTGAATTCTGTACCGTAGAATCAATAACGGCTTGAAGTTTCGGACAGGACTTTTCTGTTGTGTGTTTTATAGGTAAAGGTAAAGTGATCCTGTTATAGGCCTGGTGTGGCCCAGAGGGTGGGTAGAGGTCTAGCTCTACTCTTCCATGACCGCGGCACTAGAAGGGGGTGAGTGGTCAGCAGCACGCCTCGGCCGCACTTTACCCCCGGGAAAGACTCGGTACCCATTTGACAGGAGGCTGGGTGGACCCCAGGGCCGGTCTGGACAGGCGGAAAATCTCGTACCCACCGGGATTCGATCCCGGACCATCCAGCCCGTAGTCAGTCGCTATACCGACTGAGCTACCCGGCCCACCTATTTTATAGGAGTAGTGGTAAAGAATGTTGTGGGAATAACATTAAAATGGATTTTAAGAAATGTGGTAAGAGAGTACGGACTGGATTTGTCTGGCTCAGCATGCGGACAAGTGGAGGGATTTTGTGAAACGGAAATGAATCGTAGGGGTCCATAAAATGCCGAGTTTGAATGGCTGTGGAAATATTGGCTTCTCAAGGAAGGCTGTGCTACGTGGAATTAGTTTGTTAGATTGTTATTTAGTCAGTTAATTGGTTACTTATTTAGTTAGTTAGCTAGCTAGCTGGCTAGTGATGTAGAACGGATGCCTCAGCTAGTAATCTGTACAACCTGTAGTGCCAGAACCCGAAGATTCAGCACCGTTAATACCAACGCCCTTTACCGGACACGATCCTGCATCGTTTCTACGCTTCTTCCATCCTCATAATATACGTGGCCTGTATGTAAATGTATTTTAAACCGTATTGTGATTTTTGTGACAGTAGTAAGTCCCTCTTTTGTTCATTTAATTAAAGTGTTTGGTTTTTAGAGGCATCGGATTCATTACACCTTTCAACCAACCGCCTGTAGATGTGAACTGTCTTTGTTTGCACAGGAATGACGTTAAATTGACCCCTTTCCCCGAGTGTGTTTTATACATTTCTGACGCCAAAACAGTTAATTCGCAGTGCGGTCCAATGAGACACACTGAAGACCGCTGCTACCGCATATCTTGACTCGGGTGACATTTTGAGAACACCTGAAGATTCCGTTGTACCGCAGCTCTACGGAAGATTTGTATTACACTGCGTTTACTTTTTTTTATTTTCTCTTCCAGGAATTACATTTGCGTCATTAAATAGTGTACTCTCGTTTTCGACGCATTCGCAATAAAGAGTTGCAATATTGCTCATGCTATTACTGCCATGTTTGGCCGCGTATAACAACCTTAAAACAGCCGAGTAGATTTTCATGGAATTTTACGTTGGGCAAAAGGTAAAGCAGTCCCGTTACAGGCCTGGAGTGGCCCAGAGGGTTCCAGGAAGTTAAGGTTCCCAAATTTCATGACAACGGCACAGGATGGTAGTAAGGTTTTCAGCATTACGCACCGGCCGCCTTTACCCCAAGGAAATGCTCCTGGTATTCATTTCTGTTAGAGGATGAGTCGACCCCAGGGCCATAGTGCGATTGGAAGGATTTTATGTCAATGAAAAACTCCAATTACACCAGATGGGATCGAACCAACGACCTTCCGATTTGTAGCACAGCACCTTAACCACTGTGCTACCGCGGTCCCCGTGCCCACATTTTACTCTTGTTTAATTACAATTCGGTCTGTGAATTGACGTGACATTTCTTATCGGTGTCGGGGGTGATCGTATCGACATTTAACTGTCATCGATTCACAGAATTTTTAAGCTTCAGTCTTAGGCATGGTATTTTGACGTTATTTGTATTACATGGCAATGTAAAGTTCCAGACTAATGAAAATGCTTCATTTGCTAAATTTATGTCGATATCTAATATTTTTACAATATTGCATCTATTATCGATATGACATGCCATCCCCAACTCAATGCCACGCTCGGCTAAACAAAAGTACATACTTTAGTTGCCGGATTTCTGGCTAGAATTCAGTATCCGGAAGGTCCTGCGACCGGCCACCTCGGCACAGGTTTTTCTTGGTTTCCCTCTGTCTAAAAGCGAATGCTGAGATGGTTCCCAAGACTCCAAGTTGCTACCGCACGCTTCTCTTGTAGCCCTCCCGACTTAAATGTCTTAGATCCTTATTTCATATTTATGTACACGCATTATAACCACTGCCACCGGGCGACAGCCCATTTGCAGTTAAATATATAATTACTATTATTATTATATTAAAACCTACAAGGCTCTCCTTTTTTTCGGAAACCCTTCTGAACAAACAGATTTTATAAAACTGCTTGACAAGTAATGGGACTGTTTATTTAAGCCGTGAAACACGTTTTTTTTATCTTAATGCAGGTATTCGTTTTTTTAAAGTACCGCTTCGGATTAAAATGCGGGTACCCTATTGACACCGAAGCAGCTAGAAGCTGGTCTGTGCAGCGCGGTTTACAAAATCCTGTTTTTAAAGTACGATATCTGTGGCGAGTTTAAGTCAGACGACCTTCAAGTGTTGTGTAGACGTACCCTCTGTAGGCACTGAACCGCAATTCGCCGACAGTCAGTAGTGCAAAAGTCGAACAGAACTGTCGCGTCAGATAGGCCTTAGCACGAGTAAAGTACGGTACTACCTATTGAAATACGAAAGCTCTTGTACTAGGAATCATTATTGAACCTGTCAAACAATTCCGAAACGTGCAGTGTTCGATGTATTCTTTGTACTGCAAATATCAAGTTCGCAGTGCATCCCAACAGCCATGCGTCGCGTGCGGAAACAATGACGAACGAATATTCCAGGACGCCCGAGACTGAAACAGAGATGGAAGACTGAGACAGGGAATAGTTTGCGCGTGTCAGTGTGGACCCCGCTCCCCCCTCAACAGGTCGGGGATCATCTCCTTGTTGGAACGTGTTTTTGCTGAGGGGTCTCCCCTTTGAGTGGGGTCGCTGCCGGGTAAAGGGAACGCCAAAGCATATCGATCTCAACGCTGGCGGTGGTGAAAAGTTAAGGTTTCGTGATTGTAGAAGGCCGGCGGTAGTCTGACAGTGTTGTTTGTAAAAGTCGATATGATTGCCTTCAGAAATTGCCACTCGGAGTGCACGGTATTGTGCGTTTGCCGGTGCGCTACGAAGACATGTTTGGAAGGCTCCAGTATCAATTGTTAGCTGAATTAGAGGGATAGGTAATAGATTTCGTGATATACTTTTCAAATGTAAGAATGTGGCCTACGCTTTTAATAACACCAGGTGAAATGTGGGGCTAATTGGCGGAATGCATGGCCGAAGGAAAGAAAGAATGACCCGCTCGCACGCCCCAAGTAACTTTCTCTTAGACCGCTAATTTTTTTGCCTAAGGGCAGGGCCAGCATAGGACTTTTCTCGGCCCAGTTCAAAAACAAAAAGCAAAAGAGGAAAACGTATGGCGGTGATGTAACCATAAATGATATGTTATTTATACGATGATGTTAGTTATAAAACTTTTCATGAAAATCCATCAGTTGATTTAAGAAAATATTGGAGTGACAGCGACAGGACCTGGTGAAACTACAGTTTTATCTTAAAATAAGATAACTATGCTAAACGTTTATTAATATGACATTAATGCTGGCGGTAAGCGACGAATTTATGTTGTTATCACAAAAAGTAAAGTATTCCTTGTTCACGCCTTGAAGGCATATAGGGAGAGTAGAGGTGTAGCTCCACTCATTCCTAATCTGGACACTGGATGGAGATCAGTGGTCAGTTTGATGCTCTAGCCACTTTATCACGAGGAGGACCTCCCGATGCCTATTGCATAGTTGCTGGGTGAACACCAGAGCCGGTCTGAAAGCTTTGGAAAAGAATCGGGCATTGAACCCGAGATCGACCAGTCCGTAGCCTAGCCACTGTACCGACTACGCTATACCGGCTGTATTATTGGTGACCTTGCATATACCCCGGTAATGCGGCGATGTTTGCTGTGTATAACTATATTTATTTTGTTATCCCCTGCTTATCCCGATCACCGAATGTGATAGATACATGTGTCTGACATCCGCAGGGACCAGAAACATGTGTAACATATGAGAGAACGGTTTTGGTTTACTAGTTTTCCGCTTTAATGGCAGCAACCTAGGCAACTAAGGGTTATCCAGACTCTTTCTGTGGGCCCAATAATGCCCTTGACAGAGCATAAAAAGTCAGAATCGCAGATCTCTGGGCCGATCGAATGCGAAACAGAGAAGCTATTTGGCCAGCAGGCTTCGTCGTTTACTCTCGTATCAAAAGCACGACGATTGCAAATAGTTACTAAGGTAAAGGTAAAGCAGTTCCGTTACAGGCCCGGAGGGGCCCAGAGGGTTCTAGGAAGTTAATGTTCCCACATTTCGTGACAACGGTACAGGATGGTGGTAGGTTGTCAGCCTTACGCACCGGCCGCCCTTTACCTCCAGGAAATACTCTTGGTACTCATTTCTGTCAGAGGCTGAGTCGACCGCAGGGTCATAGTGCGATCGGAAGGATTTTATGTCAATGAAAAATCCACTGACACCAGCTGGGATCGAACCAACGATTTGTAACACAGCACCTTAAACAATGTGCTACCGCGGTCCCCGGCAAATAGTTACTGCAGGGAATAATCCTTATTCAGAGACATTATTTTATCTGACATCTCGCATCACTCGTCATTCAGACTGTTTCGAGTGACGGCTGACAGCGTTGTGTTAACCACTATTGCAGTTTGCCGTGAGCCGGGGTCCACGCGTTTCAGTTTAATGTAAGGTAGTTAATGTTAGCGATTTACTCGAGGTATTCAATGAAGATGCAGGAAATGTGTTCGTTCGGCTCCTATGCCCGCGTCACCTGCAACAAACACGTTGTATGTTGCTCTTCGAAGTTTTGTAACAGCTTGACCGTGGTTAATAACAAGCGGTAGTTGTTAGATAAAATTATGCCCCTCATTGTAAACGTTGTAACCTGATTTGTTCCTGCGAATAATTTAGTCGGTTTTTAAGCGCGCTTCTTGCATTATCCATGGAGTAAAACTGCCAGGTGATTATGTGTTAATGATCACAGAAGGCTATGATTTGCATGATTATACGAGTTAGAGTATCGTGGGATGTGAGTGGAAATGGAATAAGCTGTATGGCAAAACACTTCGCTGGTGTAATGCAACCGCTTCCAAGCAAACGAATGTTGTGAAGGTCGATGTTAATCGTATTAAAACAAGCTACTTTTCTCCTTTGTAACGGGCCGCTTTTCGTGCAGGCCGAGCTGCTAGTAGTACAACAGAAACGTGAAAAGAAACCGGCAGCAGTAAGCTTGAATGGCCAGTTCTGTGATGTGTAATACATTGATCCAGCTTACCTAAAAGCTGTTTTTGCATATGAACTTGACCCAGAGAACCCAGTACAATAACAATGTGCCTTGTGGCACGAAAAAGTGGAGATGCTGTGCTGTATGCTCACGACAGAAAGTATTCAGCGGGCGCAAATGCTATTTTGGACAAAGCAGAATTCGTCGTTAACCAGTTCCCTCCACTCTTGTTTCTTAGCCGTTTTTCAGTTGATTTGACGGCGTTTTGTCACAGGCTGCCCGTTGTTACACAGTATATAATGGTGGGAATGTTCGAAATTCGAAAGGATGTAGAGAGAGTAGGCTGTGGCTTATCCTAGTTTTCGACTAAACTGAGTATTAAGTAACCGACTCGATGGAGCACATTTCGTCGACTCGTCAAGGAACTGGCCAGAATTTATATATTCCGAAGGTTCATCACCGTGTTCACAACATTCCGCCATTTGTCCTAAGCATGATTAATCCAGTCTATATTGTACTTTTTTTTCTAAGCGTCCAGACCGGCTCTGAGGCCTGTCCGATGAGTACCGTAGGTAATTTCATCGGCGGTGAAGTGGCTGGAGTGTGAAGCTGACCGCTCACCCCATCTGTTTCCGAGGTTAAGAATGAGTGGGCTGTACGTCTGCCACCATCCCCACCCCCGTATGCCAACCATCATGATTTGCACAGGGACGACTTTATCTTTACCTTCGACTGTTAGCCTGGACTTCATAGCTTTTACCTGAGCAGACAAATGGCAAACTGTAGACTTCTGGAGGTGGGAGAATGGTGGCGATGCGTGAGTAGATTTTAAAAGACCACATTTCGCGGCATTTCATTCCACAGCCCTTCCACGTGAGATGACATAAACCGTGGTTAAACGGCTGTGTACTCTCTTGCCTTCTCAGTATCACAGTGCGAAGCTAAGTTCGTGCGGCACATCAGATTGCTGTTCTTGCCGCCCTCCACAGATGACTTACCTAACGGACTGGTAACACGTGTTCTGCAGGAGGGGTTGGTAGCCTCCCTCTTCCGTTTCTTGTTGTGGAGGTCTGTTGTCCCACGAGTGTTGCGACCTCATCATGTAACATGCAACTAGCTGGGTCAAATAAATTTGAGTTTAGATGAACGATAGAGTGTTCACTAGGGAATCATTTGGAGACGGGGAGCAGATCCATGAGCAATTCAGTGGAGCAACAGATTGTCTCGTCTTCATTTGAAAACTGTAAGCAATGTACGTTAGAACTGTGCCTTATACCGAAATTTGAAGATTAAAAAAATGGAACAAGTTTTAATACGTAAAATTTATTTATAAAAATACAACATTTACACACATTCATGAAAATTATGTTATTGATTTACACCGAAAGTAAACCCAGCACCAGTAGTGGACGCAGATGGGGAATACAGTGAAAAATTCAATATAAAGGTTATCAGAATTATACTTACCGGTTTCACTTACTTACGGAAACCTGAGTCCCCAAATACATTCCTCAGTACCCTGTTCTCAACCGGGATATCGCAGTCGGTATACTGGCCAGGCTGCAGGCTAGACAATTTTCACTTCGCGGCGTTACTTTCATATACAAACAAAACAGACAAATGACGTTTTCTTTTTAGACGTTCCGTAGGCACAACGGGATGTCCTCCATTAAATTAGTTACTTTTATATGCCCGAGTTCGGTGTGTTTCTGCTGTCTGTTGCCGCACGTCGGCTCTACCGAGGCTTCGGGCTGTGAAATACCTCTGGAATATTCATGCAGTGAAGTGTCAATCAAGTAGTGCAAGTTAGATCAGACCTTCTCTGTTTATGAGGCCAGAGAGGAATTCCCTGTACTTGCAACGTGTGGGTCAGGACAGCCGTCATAGTCATGAACTCGTCCATAAGCCACTAAAAGTGCTCCTCCGTGGTGGCAAATTTTCTGTTATAAAATATATTTCTTTTGTTTACAATTTATAAAGGGAAACCGGGGTATACTACTTGGTATAGTAACTAGGCTACGGGTGGTGCAACCGGCGAGTCTTGGTTTGAGGGCGGGAAAAAGAAACGTCTAGACCGGCTCTGGGGCCCAAGCTACCTCCTATTGAATAGATGCCTGGGTTTCTGTTCGCGGGTGTAAAGCGTTTGGAACCTGAAAACTGACCACTGACCCCTCATTTTACACGAGGTTAAGAGCGACTGGAGCAATTACCTCCATTGAACAACATGTCTTCATGGTGTGCACATGGAAAATTGATGTTTACCCTGAGGTTTATAAATCCAGTGAAAACAAACTTGCACTCCTCACCCTTATCGATGAACACCCGACCGGTAAATATTATATACTAGGTGAAACATATCACCCACCCACCCCCACCCCCACCTCCTTCACTTTACTAGCCATAATAAATCATTTACAAACGAACTTTGCATGTAGAAATATAACCCAGCTTGAGGAAAGAAAACCAACAAGATGCAACAATATAGATGATTTATTGTCAATAGTGGATGTTGATTATTGACACTGTCTCAACATGTTTCGGGCATCTTTATGCCCTCCTGAAGATGGGCATAAAGATGCCCGAAACATGTTGAGACAGTGTCAATAATCAACATCCACTATTGGCAATAAATCATCTATACTGTTGCATCTTGTTGGTTTTCTTTTCTCACGCTTTACTCACGATGCACGGTCACAGGAACATAAAGCTTAAAAAAATAACCCAGCTTATGATCCTCAGCAGCTTTAAGGTATAAGAGGCATGTCGGATCTGTCGTATCGTACCTTAATGTCCTACCACACCTGTGTTGGTCCCATCCTTCTACAGACGAGGTTCACATGACATACTTCTCGCAGTATATTCACTTCAGCTATGTGCAAAATGTGCTGCTGTAACCATTCTGGCGTTGGGCCAGTGTTGTTACCAATAATTTTTGTTCATTAACAAACTAAAGCTGATTACAGAACCATAAAGTCCAGCACCGTTAATTGACCTACAGAAACCTTATTAGACACGCTCCTCAGCCAGTTCCATCCACTTTCTATGGCGTAATATCAGGCGTAGTACTGCCCTTCTAGCTGTTCCTGCGCCTTCAACTGAACTTTTTTCAGTAAGTTTTCTCAGCAAAATTCTATATGTATCCCTTCTGTCCCTCATTCTTGCCTCGTGTCCAGTCCATTATATTCGTGTATGCCGTATGTTACTGCTTGTCTTAACAGCAGTAGATCAAAGAAGTTCAAGGTTAGGTAACACCCAGCAGTCCTCCTGAATTTCGACCACTGTTCTTTGACATGCTTGTATTCGTATGTCTACAAGCACATTCTTACTACCATACAAGAACTGCCTTTATCTTGTAGTTCCTTCACATTATGCGTGTCTAGTTCGTTATGTCAGATCTGTGCCGCGTGTGTGATGTGAGGGGATCCTCTAAACACCCGATTTAGAGCGCGTTAAATCTGGTGGCCTTTTATGGGCCACATATTAAATTTGTTCGGGAGTTATGTGTCTGTTTCCTATGTCAATTTTTCACTCGGTGTTATGAGTATTACCTAATGTAAGGGGAGAAATAGGATGAATGAGGGTGGCTAAAGATGACGTCATTACTTGACCATCTGTCCCGAGCAACAGAGAATTGACTCATCGAGGGTGGTGATGAGGAAACAGGGGAGGATGTCTTTGTGTCGCTGCTGGTGATGTCGATGATGATCATGATCACAATGATGAATAGAGTCGTTTGGGTGTTTGATGGTAGGATCCGGTTTGGAGCATAGAAGAATATTGTATTCACTTTGGTTACTCCTAATTCTGCTGCGGCTTAATTACAGGTGTATATACATATAACATGCTTATAGACGTATCTCGTAGTGTGTGTGAGGTCACAAGCCGTAGGTGCTATAGGCATGGCATGGAGCTTTGCACAATACACTTGCAGCACCCAGCGAGGTCCATTTACTGCCTGAGCGTGCCGCCAGGGTAGAGGCATTCGGGAGGAATGTGTACCGTCCCGTCATCCTGTGTAGAATGCTCGTGACAATAGCAGGGTTTATCCGTTGATATTCACTATGAGCTACCATACAAACATCCTGTAATAAACATTAGCTGCAATTCAATATCCAACCAGCAGTTACGAATGTATAAACAGGCCTAACCAGTAAGTGAAACCGTTTTTAAACAATCCATGACCATGCATTAGGCTGATTCGATATGGTAATGAAACCAACAAGTGCATATAAATATTTAAGAGTATTATATTATATTATATTATATTATATTATATTATATTATATTATATTATATTATATTATATTATATTATATTATATTATATTATATTATATTATATTATATT
>Ga0123357_10005003_pt1 | contig 15751 bp, 16 predicted proteins | sample TergutEmb28metaG_FD_89873 | JGI IMG/M metagenome (GOLD analysis project Ga0123357, IMG submission 89873) | Embiratermes neotenicus P4 segment gut microbial communities from Petit-Saut dam, French Guiana - Emb289 P4 | ecosystem: Host-associated > Arthropoda: Insects > Digestive system > Gut ... | reverse complement strand
TCGTATCGACAGGGTTTCGAAGAATTGATTTCCCGCCTAGACACATGCATCAACTGAGAAGGTGACTACGTGAAAAAATCGTGAATGAAGTAAGTAATAATTGTAGAAAGAGGCATCTTATTACGTGAAGTATTTTGGTGGCAAAAAAATAGGGAACCTTACTTTCTGAAACACCCACGTATAAGAAAACAAGGTGCTCATGACAATATTTGGACCTGAGAGGGAGGGAGGAAGTTGGAAAGAGTTATGTATTGAACAGCCTAATTATTTTTACTCTTCACCAAATATGATGATAATTAAATGAAGGTGGATAAGGTGGATGGGATATGCTGCACACATTTGGGGATCAGAAATGCTTACAGTATTTTCTGTGGGAAGGGACATCATAGAAGACCTTTTCCCGAACTAATTCTTCTGCACACAGAACCATCTATCATTGTGCATGCTTTAGCCGCATGGCCAAAATTACTGCATGTGTAACATCTGATCCTTTTACCTGAATCTCTCGTACCTGCACTTGTACTCTCATGCCTATTGCACTGTATTATCACTTGTAATATCCTGCATATTAACCCTACATCCAGGGTGCATAAGTCCTTATGATGCTACTTGGGCTATGAACCCAGACCCTCTCAACACTTGTCCCCTGCTGCTACCTCCATTGCTTGTTTGTACTGATACTTGGGCTGGCCCTTTAGATATGCTTCCATAACCTTTCTTTACTGCGAGCCCTCTCCCTGTAGCATATAAAATTGATGATTCCTCTTCTAGGGCGGTGTCAGTGAAGGTTGATAGCAAAGGAGTTTCTCACTTTGACCACATAGTAGTTTGAATTCTTTGGTTGCTTAACCCCTTCACGAAACCTACTTTCACGAGGTGATTAATGAGCCCCATAGCACCGATTACTTCCTCATCTTCACATATTCTGTATGCTGCTTCTCTCAATTCAGACTGCATAGTGTCAATCCTACTGCTTCATGATGCTATACTCTCACTCGCACCCAGAATGCGTAATAATCTAACTCTGTACTTATCCTCCAAAATTTGTGTCACTGAGATCTGCTGAGTATCACTGCATATCACACAGCCCTCTCTCGCTCTGGCCTTGTACAAAATATTTCACAGGTTACTGCTAGACTAAACAGACCTGTTGGAATGTGTTGCATGCCTGCTGTCCAGGGGGTGCAACTTGTGGTCAGTGGGCTGAAAGAGTCCCTGGATACTACAAGCTGAGTGACTGTGACTTCCCAAGGATTCTGTTCCATGGAGTTTGTAATAAATATTTAGTAATATTTTATTTAATATGCCAAGCCTGTTGCAGAAATTGTTCTTTCAGAGTTAAACATGGAGTATTTAACACCAATTTGCTCAGTAATGGGAATAGAACAGTAGCAGCTTAATAATAATTATAATTATAATAATTAAAAGTTGTATCTCTATGAAAGTGGTGTTGGAAGCTTGGTGTATGCCATTTGGATCACTTTCCCATAATTTTTAAAAGACATGTCTATGTCAACTTCTCTGTCCTAAAAAAAAGTATGCATTTTTATTAATATGCTTATGTACTTCAAAGTGTATGTTGCAATAAATATTTCATGATGTAAATATTGTAAGTCCGAGTACATTTTTGCTTTTCATGTAGTGTCATCTTCGGATGTACTAAGTACATCAATGCTGTATTAGATTGTGATATTTTTTTATTTAAAAGGTACCATAGAGGGCACAACATTGTACTGCTTCTTTCACAGTTTGTTTTCCTCCTTATGAAGAATTACATATGAATTTTTGTAATAAAATTAACATGTAGTTTTTACTGAATATTCAGTACCAGAATGTTGTTACAGAACTGTTCTGATGATGTAGGACCAAAAATGAGTCAAAATTCTGTCCACAGTTGTAGCATACTGTCTGTTGTGTCATCATTTTAGACTAATTGCCATTGTTACTTACATTTTAAGTTATCTAATGACATCTTTTTTAGTGTGATAGATTTTGATATTGAAGAAGATGTGAACTGTGGATTTCCGCCTTGCTGTACGCACACTTGGCTGTCCCTACCACAGGGTGGAGGGGATACAAAACAGTACTGTGGGCTGAATAGACCACCACCAGTTGTTTATGTGTCCCAAGTGAAGACAAACATTAAGTTCCATACATCAAAGGTTGTCGTGGGAGGAAGAGGATTTCAGCTTAATTACACAGTTCTGTTAGGTATGTGTATGACTTAAGAAATATAACTCTGTTGCCTAAAGTGGACTGATATTTCTAAATTTGAATCTGTTCTTGCCATAGGAATGTACTTGATATCCTTAAATTGGCTAATTTTCATGCTTCACTGCTATGCCTGAGTTATTCCTTTACTGTATGATGGTGTATCAAATTCAGTAGCTATAAAGCATGTACAACTCAAAGCTGTTTGTGGCACTGCTATGGCAGTGCATTTGGCACAGCTGCATGTTTGACTTGGTAAACACACCGGCAGACATTTGTGTAGAACAGTACAGGCCGTTGGGTGAGTAGCAAGTACAGATGGCATTTTGGCACAGCTTATGGAGTGTACATTAGATTAGATTAGTAGTTGGGTTCAAGCCCTTGCAGTCCCAATGCACCAAGGCCTTAAAACAGGCCTATTGTGCCCCATAATCTGATACTATGTCAAGGGAGCCCTGTTATTTTATTAATGTTCCAGATGGCCCACAAACTTAGATTTCCTATATCCTCTGGGTCCAAGAAAAAGGAACCCAGTTATTCACACAAAATGTAGACTGAGGTTTCTTCCTCTGTTCCACACCTCCTACATGAGATGCTATTTGTCAGCTCCATTAAGAGAAGATGTCTTCCCAGGGTATTATGTCCATTAAGGAGGCCAATAACAACCCTGGATTGTGTCCTGTTAAAGGACAATATAGTCTGGTCTTTGTGGATGGACTAGGGCCCAAAATCAGTATTCAGTCCTGTGACTGAGTACTGCTAGGACCACACCACATTGCTAAATGCTCTTTATACACTCAGCGTTTTATCTTCCTTTTTATGTCCTGCACAGATACCCCCAAGGATGGCTGAGGTCCTACAAACCTCTGAACAGATCCATCTGTTGTGAGCTTGTTGGTGATTTTGTTTCCTCTTCTTTTTACCCCAGCATGTCCAGGAACCCGATATAGTCCCACTCTGTGCCAGGTAAAGATACATTCAATGCCTTTTGGCACTGTTGCACCAATGGAGACATTGTTTTGGCATCCTGTATGGCTTGCAGAGCCGCCTGACCTTCAGAGCAAATACTAACATACATCTCTGACCTAGGATTCATTTGAATTTCATATGCACATTCCAAGATGGCATATACCTTTGCCCAAAAAGCTGTACCGTAGTTTGATATAGAGATACTGACCCTTCTTCCCAAAGGTTGCCCATAGACTCCATCCACAGTCCCTTGTGTCCTGGACCCATCCGTGAACCAGGCGAGCCCTTTAACTACAGGAGAAGTCCCAGGTCTTGTGGTCCACTCTTCTCTACTCACCATAGTAATGCTTTATTTGGGTTCAAGGTTAAAAGCTGGCCTCATAACATCGACCCCCATATTAAATATAGGGTCCGACCTCTGACGCCACATCAGTATGCTACTACGTCCTCAACTGGGGTGAAGGTAGGTCCAAAATTCCAGACTCCAGAGATGATTTGCTGCTGATCTCGCCACACCAATGGAGGAAGGCCAGTAAATGCCTCCATAGCACCGGTAGGAGTAGTGTGCATTGCTCCCAGCATGCTAGTCTTTGTAATCTGCTTAGTCATTTCTGGGCACTAGCAGTCTGACAGCCAGGCCAACAAACTAAGAATGTAAAAGTGATGGGCGGCCAAATGTTAGAAACATAGAGCCAATGGACCACCTTAGGTCTCATGCCCCACGTTGCACTACAGGCCCACAACAGATTGTTAGCCTTCCTTACCTTGACATCCACATGCTTCCTCCAAGTTGGCTGAGAATCCAGGACTACCCCAAGATACTTGACCAACATAGAGCAACTTAGAGTAACCCCACAAAGTGTGGTTCAAAGAAATTAGGGAGTTTCCTTCTCCTTGCAAATACAACCAAGATGAACAACCCAACCCTGTTGCACCATGTCTCTACAGTATGAAGGGCCCACTGTCTGAGCCCCGACTCCATTTTTGGGAATATTCCCACAGCAAGAAGACAAATGTCATCTGTCTAGCCTTGAATATATATCCCATCTCCACTGAGCCTTGCTATCAAAACATCCACAACCAGGCATGATAGAAGTGGTGACAACACACCCCCCTGTGGGCATCCCCTGGATACCGCAATCCCCGTACAATGGTGTAATCAACCCCCTGTTTGACGAGCATATGGAGTCATAAGAGATGTTATTAAATGCCCCCTCTTTATCTAAGAAAATATCCAGATCCATCTCCTTCTGGTCAAGCACCTTCTCAACTCAAACCACGAGCTGATGAAGGGACTTTTCCACAGATTTCCTAGTCTGGTATGAATGTTGATTAGGATGCAATGGCACTAAATCCAAAGTTTCATCTCTTAGATACCTATCTACCAGTCTGTCTGTGGTCTTAAGTCAGGACAATGTGAGACTGATGGGTCTAAAATCCCTGGTTCCACTATAGGAATTACTACCGGGATTAGGTACCTACTACCACTACCTTAACCTGATGCCATGTGGCTGGAATGTAGCCAGCAGCCAGGCAGGCATAAAAAATCCTGACCAGGTTAGGAACAACAACCCTCCATCCCTCTTGCAACAGGGCCGGGAATATGCCATCCAGTCCTGGATTTTTGTATGGGGCAATAGAATGAATCACCCATTCCGCTGGCCTATAGTTGACAACCCTCACAGCCACCTGCTAGTCAGAACATCCGCCACAGTGGGCAGCAGCGGGGGCCGCCATCTCCTCGGTGATCTCCAAGTTAGGAAAGTTAGTAGTTAAGAGCTCTAAGGTTTCCCCCTTGGATTGTGTTCATCTGCCCAAGGGAGCCACCAAAGATTCCAGCTTGATCTTAGGGTCCCTAGGAAGAACCCTGTATAACCTAGTTGACATGGGTAGGTCATTAACAGAGCTACAGAAAGTCCTCCATGCATCTTTAGAGGTTTTCCTTACTTCCTTGCTATATCTCCTGAGCCTCTCTATAGAGTTTCCAGCTTTGTGGATTCTTATCTGTTCAGCACTTATTAAATAGCCTTCTCATTCCACTTCTGAGGGACTCTCAACTCACATGTCCATTTCAGAGAATGTACTCCTGTTGTAGCAGGTTTAAGAGGACACTTATGCTCATAAGCTGAGATTAGGGCCTGCTGAACAAAGAGAATTGCAAACCCTAATCCGCCTTCATCTTTCATGTTCATTTCTGGGCCCTTCACTCCCTCTCAAAAGAAGTCCTGATTGGTACACCTGGGATTCCTGATCAGGCATACTGGTAGAGATCCCTCTAAAGTGAACAGAAAATGCCTACGGTCCAACAGAGAAGGTTCAGACAAATCCTCCCAGCCTTAAAGATTTTCTAGGAGCCCAAAGAACCCCAGGATAATGTCATTCAACTCTAGCCTTCTGGCACTGCAGTAGGTGGAATCATTGCCCTGACTTAGAATCTCCAGATTTGAAGAATTTTGAATTTCCAACAAATTCACCCCCCTCTCAGTGCAATTGGTGCTGCCCCACACTGTGTGGTGTGAATTGGAGTCACACCCTGTAACTAGATAGAGGTTTTCTTCTTCACAATAACGCACAAATTTCTCAGACTCCCTCGTCAGGGGGAGGATCCTTGGAATCATAAGGCAAATAAGCAGAACAGACAACCAAACATCTTTCTGTCTCACCTTCATTATAATTTATTAGAACTGCTACCAGGTATCTGCATTAGAATTCCTGTAGCATCCATGTATTCATGTCCCTTGCAAGGATACATGCTCTAGGTCTGTCTGTTCTGCTTGCAGAGAACAGGGTATACCCTGGAATATTTTGGCCCATAATACAGCCCTCTCAGTACCACAGTTCCTGTATTATTGCCATATCTATTCCTTTAACAACTACTGTCCTAGTAAGTACTCTAGGAGCTGCAATACTATTTTGTAGGTTGGCTTGAATAAATGAGATGGTACTCACCATGACATGTTCAGCCACCTTCTCCTCTTCCTCTTTCTCTTCCCACTTCTTTCCTTCTGGTTTTGCACCCACAAGAGAGAAGATCCCCTGTCCTATGCCACTGAATGGTCTCCATCCCATTCCCTCCAACACTGACAGATGAGTCAATGCTGAACACCAGGCAGACCCCGTTAGGTTCCTCCCTTTGCTCATATACCTTCCAGTGGCCAGTATCCAGTCCCCGATTCCGCATATGGAGTCACTTAAAATAGCACTCCATATCCTCCATAGGGCCCATGAACCAAGCCACCTATCTTTTGTGTGTAGGGAGAGTATCCAGGCCCCCAATTTTGAGTCTAGAACCCTCCCATTCTTTCAGGGTTGGTACTTGACCACCCAGCCAATGCCTGGTCTCCTCATCCTAGCATAGCATAATGGCAGCGCCTTTAGCCCAGCAAGTATCGATGAGCCTGGGGGTGAACTCCTCTTCAGGGAGACCATCCACAAGTCTACGAATCACCCGCTGGTTGCTTACGAAGTTTTCCTTGGAGAGCTGGATCTCCAGATAGCCATCACAGACAATAGCCCCTCCCAAGTAGCCCTGGCATAGCTTGGTTGCCCAGTCTGCCTGGGCCGCTTTGCCTGCCCGCACTCCGGATTACCCCCTGGACCACCTCGGCTGTTTACCATTACCCTGTGAGGGCCCCTTGCTTTCAAAAAGTTTAGGCTCAATCACACTAGGCCCACACTTTGGTAATTTCTCTTTCCCTTTTGTTTGGTTCCCAGATGTTCTGGGCTCCTGCAAGGTCTGAGCCTGATGGCTTTCAGGTGTGGGCCCCCCTTTTGAGGGGCCCTACTGAGGTTGGCCAACTGCAGAGTCCTTGGTAAGGGCCTCTGCATGCCCCTTCTTCCTAGCCTGCTCCTTGTCAGCAATGCTGCAGTTCTTTTTTTTATGGTCTTGAGATCAAGGGTGCCAACCTTCTCTGCTAATACCTCAAGATTCTCTGAGCTTGGTCTACCAGGGGACAAGTGTCCCCCCCCCCCCAGCTAATGGGAGTCTCACTGGCCCCATGTGAGCATGGATTCTGCTCGGTTGCCCCTTGTGAGGCCTCCGAGCACAGGAGTTCCCCTCGGCTAGAGCCCCCCCCCTTGGAATTCTTACTGGAATCCCCAGTTAAGGAGCATTCCATGAGTCCTGGTATGTTCTCAGTTTTACTAATACTGATCTCATAATTGTGGGAGAAAATCCAGTCTATCAAGCAGAGCCCCCATACCTGGTTAGACTAATTACATCTGGCAGGTTGCCTGGTATCCCAGTGCATACCGTTCACAACAGACTCACCCACTGCCATTCATCCCATATGCACAGCGCCCACACTGAGGGATTGGGATTGTTTTTCAAGGCGTACTCCTTTAGATCCGCTGTGTTCTGTACAAACAGTCACCTCTTATAGGATGTGGCTTTTCACCACGCACAGATGGTCTTCACATCTGCCATCGCTGAAGAATAGGCAGCAGCCTGCCTTAGGCCGATGCTATCATCCTGTGGCAACACGCCAACCCTGGCATGGCCCAGCCAACTCCCCTTGACCCCTACAGATAGTGTGCCTGGCAGTAAATATATTGAGACAGGACGGGGCAGTGATACAGTTTCTCAGCAGCAAACAATGTCAGCCTGCCAAAATATATGATCAGACATATGCTATATTTGGTGCTTCATGTGTGCTGAGACTGGTGGTGGATTGGCTGCATATGTTCTGAATGAGCAGGCAACAAATGATGGACATAACAAAACTGGTACAGGCTGACACTGTTGCTGATCTGGAGAATGCTGTTTGCAAAGACAGGCATCAGACCATTTATTCCCTGTCAGTGAAACTGAGTGTGAACATCTACATTGTGCATGTATTTGCACTGAATTTTGTATATGACAAGGTTTTTCCCAGTGGGTCCCATGTCTGCAGACACACATGCAAGGAGCATTGCCTGTCAGTATTGCTTGAACATTAGCAGTGGTACTGTACTGAGGGTGATTGCTTTCTGCAGTAGATTACGGTGGACAATTAGATGTGGCAACACCATTTTGAAGTCACAGGAAAACCAGTACACATGCAATTAGACACATTGCTTCATCTCAGCAGGCACACATAGGCATCTGCTAGTAAAGTGATATTCATTGTGCTGTTTGACAGCTACAGACCCCTGCTCTTGGACTTCAAATAACATAATGACACAGTCATTGTAAACTGATACTGCCAATTTTAAGATGTGACAGCCCCTTGTGGTTGAGTAAAATACATAAATATGGCAGTAGATTGACAATCACAAATATTTTTAGACAGCAATTTCAATGTGTAAAATGTGATTCACGATTTGGTTTTTATTTAAAGCCACCATGGCACAAAGATATCAAATTTGTAAAAGAGGACATACATTAATAATTATTATGAAGAAAATTTAAAGTATGGATTGAGATCTCAGTCATACAGTTCTCCAGCATTTTAGTTTTTCAGCCAATTGAAGTTAAAATTAAATGTATTAAAATTAATGTACTGAAGTCATGTGGTGTCTGTTGTAGTACCTGCTGTATAAAAGTGAGTTTCTAGGCCAGTAACTCCTTCTTCTTGACAGGTCTGGTTACCATATTCTAATTAATTATAATTCACACAACCAATTTTTTAATTTTTTTTCTGTTATTCTAAGTGCACTGCTCTGTTTAAATGATGAAAGTTTTAGGAAGTGTGTTAGATAATATGAATAACTGAAATTAATTAGCTGAATTGAAAACTTAGAAAATAGCTACTTACATATTGCTTTATCAGAGGCATGAACACGTTCCTGGTTCAGTGAAGAAACAGCTGTCTGCTGCTTGTCTCTCTTAGAATATTGGGAAATTTCATATTTATAAAGAAAGGAAGGAAGACAGTTGACTGATAAGTTCACTGTCTTTCATTGTGCATTCTTTGACATTCTTACAGGGAATCAACCTATCTAGACCACAGCCACAACCCTAAGCCTGTACCTCCCAATATCCCAATAACCAGCTGCAGATAGCCATTCCTTCACTGAACAAGACCAGTGCTTATACTGCGGATAAACACACACATTTATTAGCTCTTCCCTATGTCTTCAGTTCAGTTAGTTAATTCCAGTTACTCGTGTTATCCATTCCCCCTCAAAACACCTAGTAGCCCACTTAGAATGCCAAAATAAAGTTCAGATATGGCTTTATGAATACAAGATTGACAAGATTTCGATCTACTCACACACACTTTCAAAATTCATATAAACTGTACTTCTGTAATTTGTGTGTTTAAATAGACACATCTGTATAATGGTTCTGGTTTGTATATTTATAGCTGTTCTTAAGGAGGCTTCTGCATTACTTCTCATTGATTAGAATGTTGTAACTAAACCTGGCAAGAAAAAGGAGTTATTGGCCTAGAAACTGTAGGTGCTACAGTACAAAAATATCACAAGACTCTAATATATTATGTTGAATATTTTTAATTTGAACTTAGTTTGGCCGAAAAACTTAAAAAAAAAACCAGAAAACTATATGATTGACATCTCTGTCTGTGTGTTAAATAGTAATGTTACTTTATTATAACTAGTAATTTTTTTCCTCTTGTATACTCTCAATACCTTTTCCTGATGTTGGCTGTAAATAGAAGTTAAAAGGTGCAGCAGATTTGAGAATTAAAAGTATTGTCTAAACACAGTTGTGATTGTCGGTCTGTTGACTTATTTAATATATGTCAAATAGTTCAAAATCCGCATAGCAAGATCAAAAATAAATGCCTGGGTAAACACACTGATGGCATCATCCTACTGCACCACAATGCCCACTGCACATAGCCCACAGAGTGCAGGACCAACTGAATGCTACACAGTGGGAGCTGTTCAAAAATTCCGCATACAGCCTGGCCTTATTTCTGTGTGATTTTCATATCTTTGCATGCTTAAAAAAGCCCTCAAAGACCATACATTCACATCAGATGACAGAGTGCAGGAGGGGTGTGGTATGGTGGTATAGCAAGCAGCCGAAGGAATTCTTTGTTGATAGTTTGTGCTTGATTTGTGCATCAATGGGATTCCTGTCTAAATGCATGTGGTGATTTTTTATAACTGTGCAGTACCTGCACCTGAGAGCATCAAGTGGTCATAAGTTATACATGGCTGATAATTGGGAAGGATGTAGAACAGCTGTGGTTTTATTGTAGGGTCCACACTCCACTTCAGTCTCTTGTGGCAGATAATCATATGAAAGCTGTTCTTCTGCAACTTAGAAATTTGGAAACCAGCTGGCATAATTGTCATTAGTTATTTCACTAGATTATTAAACAAAGCTCTTTATGTTCTTGAAATGGAAAGGGTATGATAAGCAGTATAAAGCAGATGCCACTTCAAATATTTAAGGTGGGGTGGTTTGTTTAATTTTTGTTTGCATCCTTTACCGTGCCAACAGCTGTTAATATATACTGCAGCTGAGGTAACTGTGTTTTTTGACAAAGAATTAGAATTCTTCACAGTAATGAAATGTCTATTATAACATCAAAACAAAGGGAATCCCAGTGAAGATATACATATGTAATGACCATCACTCTTCAAAATATCATAAAATGTTCTCAGCCTACCATGTTTCAGCTACTTAGGTTATCTTCTGGGGGGCATTTAATTGAGCATAAGCTGTTCAAGTTTTATGTTAATAATATCCTGTGTTTCACACTTTTTTTTTTTATGCAATGTAACATAGACAAATATAAAATACACTTCGTGGTGTGTTATTCCTGCAGGAATTCTAAAACCAAATTTGAATCAATTTGTATTACACATCATCATTCAAGAATTGAAAAAGAATAGGCCACTGAGATAGTGTAAAGTTCCTATGGATTTTGCATAAGTCTTTTACATCTATTGGTACATTAATAGTTCTGCAAACCATTATATATGTAGCCTGTATGCAGTATGTAGATCCTTCATGTTTTCCTGTTTTTATAATGTTAAGGGTTACATTCTGAATTCCAGTGATGACACATTATTCAACACATGGTGGTTAGCCAGTTTCTGTACAGAAGTGATATGTTTAAATAGTCTGTGTGACATGTCCAAAATCTACAGAGGAATCAAGTACTGTATAATGTCATTGCAGTGTCGCCATGCTCTGGTCCAGATGAAATTCCATGCATGGATCAAGAGACACATTGTTTCAACAATGTGACTCAGCGTTGTAATGGAGAAAGGGACTGCATGTCAGGTTTAGATGAGAAGGACTGTAACAAATGCCCTGGTGAATATGCATGCCGTTCAGGTGAAGGATGCTATAAACATCATCAACATTGTGATAACAAAGTAGACTGCAGTGATTACTCCGATGAAATGACATGTGGTAAGTTACTAATTTGTGACTAAGTGTGTGTATGTGTGTGTTTTGTTACGTTACATGTACAGCTTTTCACGTTTGGTCAGAACTTCCTCTGTCTAAGTATTAGTAGAGATTTTCATTATGGCCGAGAGTCAAGCATTTGTTCTTGTGGTTCATATCCTAATTGGTAATACAGGCTTACTCTATTCAAGAATCAATAGAGAACAGTTCAGGCAACACGTGAAAGAAAAACTGATGGAAGTATCTGTATTTTTAATATGTGTGAAGAAATGTTAACAAATACTGGCTAGGCTGCAAGGGTAATCTAGCATTCAGTCCACTGTGAATGTGCTAATGAAAATTGTGTTATGATAGCTTAGTTTTTGATTCTAAACCTTTTTCTTATACAGAACTAAAGACCCACTTATTATGTTGAAATAGGGCTGTAACTTTCTTGTGGTTAAGGAAATTTTGTTGCAATCTATACATCTTTGCATTGTGAACATTAGTTTCAGTCTTCTTCTGTGTGTATGCATTCTGTACAACAGAAGCTGCATAAGAAGCGGTTTTACAACATTATTTAATACCTACAACCCACATCTCTGAAGGAATGTAAAAAGTAGGGTCAGAATTAGAAAAATTGGTGTCTGGAGATGGACGTTGTGTTCACTGCAGCCAGAAATAATTTTTCAGGAATTAGTATGTTACTAGGTTGTTTGTTTACTGTGGTTCATTGACCAGATTTTGGGTCATGGCCTCCCCTTACAAGACTTCATGATCACACTCGGGCATGCCACAGTCAGTAGGACTCCTCTGGAAGAGTGAACAGCCTGACACAGAGACCTCTACCTGCAACTCACAGTACTCACAAGAGACAAACATTCATGCCCCTGGCAGGATTTGAACCCACAATCCCAGCCATTGAGTGGCCACAGACCCACGTCTTATACCATGTGGCCACTGGAATCAGCATGTTAATAGTTACCTTAATAAAATCAAGTAATGGTGTGAACTGTTAAACAGTAATATGAATGGATGAAGCCAGTCAACACCTTCACCCATTTCATTAAGTTTCACTTTAATACTACTATTTCCTTAGTATTCAGATGTAATTTTTATGCATTATTACAGAGAAGAACTGTGATGGTAAAATTGCCTGTGCCAATGGTGATGGTTGTTACGTACCTTCTGAACGTTGCAACTCAGTGCAGAATTGTGGAGATAACTCAGATGAAGCAGACTGTGGTGACGCCATTGATGAACAAAGTTGTGTGAAGGTAAAAATACCAGATTTATGGTTCCTGAAGGCTGTGAAATCCCCTATCTCGCTCTCTGTCTCTCACTCACTTACACACACACACATTATCTTGAGTTGCAGAGTGTTAGAATGTAATTCTTGATCTTGAAAATTTAACCCTAAATGAAGAAAGTTTTCTCTGAGCCACAATATATAGAAGAGTCATATGGTAGATGGAGCAAAATGCATTGGAAACATGATAATGTAACCCTCAGTCATGAAGCCCCCATTACCTGTACAATTGACAAATGTATTTTCTATAATGTTGCCTTACATTTGCAGAGCAGTGAGTTATGCTGTACTCAGAATAACCATAAACTAGGTAGAAACACAGGTAGTGAGTGAAGTACTGTTCAGTATTAGAAGCAATAACTTTTTTCTGTTCTGTTTGTATCAAGTGTATCTGTTCACTGAGGTGAAGTTTGTTACATATGATAGTATATGTGCAGTAATTTTTCTTGTGCCTTATTTAATCTGGAATAACTGTGACTGCTTTTTAAGTACAATTAAGAAGTGTGTATGTAAAGAATTGAGATTCATGTTGAAATGATAGCTAGTATGCAATAAACAGTTATCATAATACTCTATTTGCATGAAGCATATTGTGAGACTTTGAGCGATTGACCACTAGAGTTACTTTGAGGATCCAGTGCTTCTGGGTTTTGATGTTTTGTGATCCCTGATGTCCTGAATGAATGTTAGTGCAGTGATCTTCAGGGGTTAAGCAGTCTGGGAAAAATTGGACTGCTCTGCTCTTAAAAATTGAATGCTATATTCCTTTGTAGTGTTGGGAACCACTTACCCAACACAGTATCACATCCCAGAAGATGTGAATCCTCACTAACACTGCTGTGAGAATCTTAAATCCTGCATGGATTGAAGTTGTTTGTACTGGAACCCTGATTTAAATAACTGTTGTTTTTAGTATTCTGTATGATTCTTGAGAATATTATTATTGAACTTCCTTGTGTTGGGCTGTCTAATTACATATCTGCATATGATGTCATACTGCAATTTTAAGTAAGTTTGCAACATTCATTCTGACAAATGGCAACTTCTTCATCATGTAAGATATGCTTGGTTCAAAGAAATTTTTCGGGGTTTAGTAATAATTGTACTGTCATGATAATCTTTCAGAACACTGAGTTTTCTGTTGCTTGATAAAATTTAAGACTGTAACAGTATGGTGGATTGTGATGAATTAAAGTAAAAGTATTGTAAATAATGGTATGTAACGTGGTAGATTACTAACTTACTAGCGTCAAAATGTTCCACAGATCTTCCATTGCAGTTTATTTTTCTTTTGTTGCTTCACAGCTCTCTGTCATTACGGCAGCCATCATAGGTTCACTGATCTGTGGCTTACTGCTGGTCATTGCAGTTGGTTGCATGTGTCGTCTTTACAGCCTTCGTCTTGCTGTGTCTAATAATTACAGTATTCATCATGAAGACATCAGTCACATTTCTAGTGGACTGAGGTCAGTCCCTCATCAAGATGATTTCTTTCACCGTGAACCACCACCTGCTTATACAGTTGCAGTAAGCGAGTGCCAACAACTACAGCGCATTGCTCCACCAGGTAGTTGTCGAACATTTACCCTTGCAACGTCGGAGCATTATTCGCCAAACATACGCCATCATCATAGTAATAGACGATCCTCTCAGAGGTATTCAAGTGGGCGGAGAAGATCACAGAGAAATTCTGTCAGTAGTGGTATCTCTCCTATTGCAGCTGACTCTGTATTGCCAGGAACAACAACTTCTTGGCACACAACATCGCATTATTCAGACTTTCCTCCATTGCCTAGTTCATGTCACACTCCATCCATTCCCATTTCAGCTACCCTGGAAACATCATTAGCTTCACAGCAGCGAGAATCCATTATTGTTTCTGATCATGCAACAAATGAAAACAAGTCTACAAACTCAAACCACAATGCTCTATCTACCAGTACAGCACTTAGTATGGTATCCAGAGAACAGGGAGTTCTTCCTGCTCATGTTGAATTGTATGACACATGCCTGGTTGACCTTCAACAAGAACTACAAGCTGGTGATGAAGGAAATTATTCTCCTCTTTTTTCATCTACTTCCACCTCGACATCTGAATCTCCAAGCAGAGAAAGTGTCACATCATCAACAAGTCTACTGTCATACCTCTCAAGCACTGAAGACACCCAGTTGCTTGTAGTGCCACCACAGTAGAAGCATAAAACTGCTTAAATTGAGCTAATAATGGATTATTCCAGAACAGCATTAAAAAGTTTGTATTATTGTTACTAAAGTATTTGAGTGTGATTTCAAAAAATAACATTGAAGACACGCCCTTCCTAAATGCCTTTCTGTTTCTTGCTCCTTTATGTTCATTATTACTGGTTTTATTGTTTTTTTGCCATGAATATCATATTTTGTATTTATTGTTTCGGTAGATATGACATATAAGCTAATAAGCAACACATAATACTGTGAAAATAATTACACCATAGAGTACCATAATGTTCCTTTCTGAATAATATCTGATAAGCTCTTAATGTGTACTGATTTCATAATTGTTCAGTTCAAGCACATGGTTGTTTACTGTAAATACTAGATGTATATCAATGAGGATGTCTTGTTGATCTGAATATAGAATACTCTTTTATGCTACAAAGATGGCTTTTATTAACCTGGATATATGTGTTATTTCCGTAAGCAATCAGAATGAAATATTTCATTTTCTCAGTAACAGCACATTACTCCTACAGAAGATAAAAGTGTCTGACGCAAAATATTTGCTGCATTTAGTTACGTTTTAAATACTTTTCTTTTCTGGCAAATAATTCATTACACACTGTCATGCACACACACACATGCCTATATATATATATATATATATATATATATATATTAGATAGACCTGTTTCTTTCTTTTTGTTTTTTTAGAAAAGTAAAAAGAAGTACAAAGTGAAAATTGAGAGAAAGCTTACAGTGTGTCTTTCTGA
>Ga0123357_10005002_pt1 | contig 15751 bp, 8 predicted proteins | sample TergutEmb28metaG_FD_89873 | JGI IMG/M metagenome (GOLD analysis project Ga0123357, IMG submission 89873) | Embiratermes neotenicus P4 segment gut microbial communities from Petit-Saut dam, French Guiana - Emb289 P4 | ecosystem: Host-associated > Arthropoda: Insects > Digestive system > Gut ... | reverse complement strand
TTTTTATTAAAAAATAAATACTAATTTGAATTAAAAAATTGTATTTGTGTTTCAAGTTTTTATAATTATTTTAACCATAATTTGATTGGTGTTTTGTTTTTTTTTTTTTTTTTTTTTTTGGTTGGTTGGTAGAAAATAATAAAAGAATGATCAAAATACTTGTGCTGTCTGAACTGGTAGCTTTCAAGAAACAGGTGCATTCATCATAGACCAATGTTTATTAGCTTGTTGTATGTGATTTTAGTGTTCAAATAGACAGGAAAACAGGAGTTTTTGAAGTAGGAATGTTGTAACTTGAGTGATGCCGAACAGATCCGTGTAAATATGCCATACATTTATTTCTCTTCTTCCAGTCAGTTTGAAATTGTAATGTTGACGAAAATTAACTCTTTCCTAACGTATCAAAGTAGAAAAGGAAAAATGGAAATAAACTACAGTAGAATGTCAGAAAAACGTAGATATTATGTAAGTAAATGAAATAAAGTTGTATACTATTCCCATGCCAATTTGTTCATAATTGCAAGATTTCTGTGAGACTGGGGTGTATTGTCTTTTCCAGGTAATGTACTGTACAGGGACTAACAAAGTGACAGGTACTTAAAATTCTCAGTAAAATTTCATGTATTAAACTTAACAGTCATACATGCAAACTTCTTCATTGCATTATATGGAACAGATATAATCTGAACCTCATTTCTCAATCTGGTTTTTGGAGAATAATTAAATAAATTTTCTGGGAATCTGTTCTTTATATGAATAAAGAATATGGCAACCTGTGTGGCAATAAAATATCTGTAGAAATTTCAGTCTTCACTCGTCCAAAAGGCTGATTATTAACTGGTGTATATGTTTTGAAAAATTATAATTAATAAAAATGTTTAAAGCTACTTTACTTCGTTCCTTAACACATGTCAACTGATGTGATATACCAGAGTTTACCTGTGCTTTACATGATATTACTGGCATTTTTTCTGAAATTACATAAGGTGTTATTTAAAAAAACTACTTACACATAATTCTTCCAGTCTCAGAGTGCTCTGTGAGCACCAGTAATTCCTGTGACATACTGGTGTTGCTACTTCAGGGATAGAACATACTAGATTTAACTGAAAATATCTCAACAACTCATACCAGGTTTTTTTATAATGCTTAAGTGAGCCAAGGGTGAAATCATTTGCCCAGGCAGTTAATTCACACAGCTGTTATCACAGCCATGGTCTCTTATGTTGCATGCAGCCATTTAGATTTCTGGCATGCAGTAATTCACACATTTACTGTTGTGAACTTAAAAGGTCTTTTTTAAGAGAGAATCTGTTTATTTGTATACAAATTTATGACTAGTCATTATGTATCATTATTTATTCAAGTGAATCTTTTACATTTATTTACAACAATTTGTGTGGTTTGTCTTCACTCATTATAAGAAAATTACATACAGCAGCATTTATAAGGTACCAAGAAATTTTGACTGTAACTGTACATTGCAGGCAATATCTGTTTTGTAGTTCACAGTCTGAAATTTACTGCTTCCAGCTTGTTCATTTATAAATAAATAGGCCTTTGTTGTTTTTATAAAGAGACTGTAATGAAAGAAACTTTTTCCTTAATGCTGTGAAGCAAGCTGTGGATGGTTTTATTACATGTGTCCAGACAATTTCCAAACCCAAGAATGGAATATGACTTTGAATTATGGGAGACAAGAGACAAAAAAGACTATATTTTGGGGCTTATATTTGACCCAGACTGTGAACAGGAAGTTGAAGGGACTGAATGTGAAATTAACACCACTTCAAAGTGAGTACATATGGGGCTAACCAATGGAGCTGAGAGATAGGTAAGTACCAAAATAGAACACATACAAAAATTCTTATATTGAAGAGATTCTGATCTGTTGTGATATGGAAAATTTACAAATGAAGAAACAGTAGTGTTCACTGATTTACTAGTGGAAACAGAAAACATCTCACCAAGTAGGTACATAACAAAAAAGATTTATTTTTTATGTTTCCTGCAGCACACTACAGACAAACACCATGGAAACCAGCGTATAGTTCACTACGCTACTGAACCCTACAGTTTCAGTACCAGCTTATGGTAATGTTCATTTGTGTGTGTTAAGCATGTTACAAGTCAGCTAAACCTTTAAATCTCTTTTATGGATTTATTCTGTAGTCAAAATATAATTTTGGGGTGATAAAAATGCCTAGAACAGTGAAATTACCATTGCCAGGGAAAATTAAAATTTACCAAGATGCAGCATGATTTCAGAAATACTCTTCCTTTGGACTTTGTCCATCATCTAGTGTACAACTGAACCAGAGCCGCTTGGAATTCTGGTCTGCTTCTGTCCTCACATAGCTAAGATCAAGAAATGCACCTACTCCAGTGGGCCTCTCAGAAAGAGCTAATGTCAGTCACACAACCCAGTGCTTTTGTAATCATTTTGGTGCTCATGAAGTCGGTTGTCTGTATGCTTGTAATTAAAGTAGATAGTAAAAATTACAATACATTATGAGCTAAGACCTGACAGTGAGCCACTTGTATTCACTGAGACTGGCTATGAATTTTACATCTGCAACGTATGAATGGAAATCACGTTGAATGTTTTCTATCCTGCAGTAATGTGCTTGGGAATGTGGAGTAAAGATGGAGAAATTGATGCTGAAATAAATTCCGGAAATGGCTTTTTATATCTGAACTTTGTTAGATGGAAGATTGTCAAAAAAGTGTTGTGTAGATATATGTTCTTTTGAAATTATGACAAACAGTATTCATATATAAAGCTTTTCTGTATTTCTTAAATGATCTGGACCAATACAAAGATAAATAGATCCATATTTACAATGAAGCTGGGTTAGCTCAGTGAAGTGACATGTTATGGGTCCGATGACTGAGGTTTGATATCTGGCAGGTTCAGGGTGTTTTCTTACTGTGACCAAGTCCAGCCTGACTTGGGGCCTACCCAGTTTCCTCTTCATGCATTTCAAGTACAGGAGCCACAGCATCAAGTTAACTCTTGCCTGCATCTTGTGCCACAGTAAAGAATGCATGCAGCTTTCCCTCCACTATTCCATATATCCATATGATGTGGTGCTTGGGCATGGAAACTTATGTCCTTATATCTGAAGTTCTGTATTTCACTTAAGTCTCTAAAGTACTGCTTACTAGCTGAACTACTGTCAGCATCTCAGGACTCTGTTCCATGGAGTTATATATCCAGTCTTGCCATAAGTTCTGTTACAAGTACAATATGACCTAGAAGGAAAATTAAACAAACATCCACTTTTTGAGCCAAATAATTTGCAACAAGTTTTCATTTATAATAATGCCACTCAAAATGGCCACCCTCTGCCTCGATGCAAGCCTTGACACACACTGGCCAGTCTGCTGTCACTGCATGCACTGTCTGCAGGGGGATCTCTGCCACTGCCTTCAAGAGGGATCTCCTCAGGCAGTGGTGATGCTTTCGGCAAGCTATGTTCTTCAAAACAGCTCACAGTTTACAGTCCAGGGGTTTGAGGTCTGGACTCCTTGAGGGCCAATTCTTGGCACTGATGAAGGCCAGGAGGTTCCTTCACAGCCACTCCTGAGTCGTCTTGGCCTTGTGGGCAGGAGCTGAGTCCTGCTGGAGGACCCATTCCTGACCATTGAAGAGGGTCATGTTAAGATGTTTCACAACTCCTTGTAGCATGTCCTCTTTGGTGCACTCAGCATCAGTTTCACCCCTTTCTCGCAAAAATGAAGAGGTGTCACCCCCTGATGGGACCCCCCCACCACCAAACCACGGCATAGGAAGGGTGATGGCCTCCCTGCACCTCAAGGGACATTTGAGCATAAATCTTCTTGTTCTGGTTGTTATACTGCTCCTCGATGGTGAAGATTTTCTCGTCCTTGAGGAGGATGCTTTCATGCCCATTCTTGGCATACCACTGGAGGAGATGCTCTGCTCTTGTCTCTCGCATCTCCTTCAAAGCAGGAGTAAGGAGGTGTCTCTTTGTGTGGAGGTGCGCTCTCATGTGTAGATATTCCCTGATGAGGCACAACTTGATTGGGTCAGTATGTTCAGCTTTCAAAACATGATCTTCTGTTTCCAGAGTGGATTTTCCACTATTGTGAAAGGCAATCACAGCCACATGGTTTTCCTTGACCCTACTCCATGTTGACGCTGTGACAGGGGCAAGCAAACTGCCTTGGCACAAGTACTTGAAGGGACAGTAGTCCAATAACAGCCATCCTTACAACCCTCCTGCCTCATTGTCTCCACCTTTCGACAACATGAAAGTTGTAACAGAACTTATGGCAGGACTAGATAGTTGCGGGAGAAATATGACTTGAGAAGTTGACCACTGTCCTTGACCACTGGCAGCATGGGTGAGAAGGAAAAGGAAAACATTACAGGAAGTTTTGTCAGAAAGATTTAGTTCAAAATTTGATGTCCTTGTGAATGCATTTGAAATTAATACATGTGTGCATTCAGTTGTCACAATGACTACAATGTGCAAATTTTCATTTTACATTCATTCATTCCTGAATCTGTGGCCAATGTTCCATGTTCCTGATACTGTATTTCCTTTGTATATAACTGCAGTTTGCACATTATCTGCATAAATTTGGTTGAATTTGGCTGTTGCTGTATTACCTTTGTGATATTTATCAGATATTGCGGGTTTTGCTCATGCAGCTCCTTTGTTGCCTCTATTCACACCATAACATGTTCACATATTTCCTCATGTACAGAGCAGCCAAGTTTTTAATGCTTACAGAAATTCACTTTCTGCTCCTATTTTTCAAAGATTTCACTATACTGTAAGATAAACTTACTTTTTTCTGCACTATATTTTCACAAACCCCTTGCATTTCAGTGTTGAGGAAAATCCATGTTGTTTTCAGGGGTCCCCACATACAGCAGAAATTTGTGTACTACTGCAAAAATATCCCAGAATGTCTAGTGCTCCACATTTTGGCTCCAAAGGTCAGTACAAGAAGTGTCACAGATTTATAAAAATTTAAATACACTTTGTTTTATAGCATTTGTGGGGGTTAAGTTAATACAGCTTTGTTGTAAATCACTGGAAGTCACACACTCAGTATCGTAGAGTGCAAATCAATACCATTTCTTCTGTGATGTAACTGGTTAACTGAGTAGGAGGGATCTACTACTGAGTTAACAGTGTTGATGATTAGCAAGAGCAATAGTCATACTGATATTGAGGTCTTCTGGTTTGTGACACAGTCCAGTAGCAGATGATCCCCATGACAATAAACTATTTTGTGTGTGTGTGTCGATTTTTTGAGCACCCTGTGCTTTTCTATTGACATGGACAAGAATTGGTTATTTTTCTGAAAACATTTTCACAACAGGAGCGTTTCTTGTATTTACATCACTTGAAACAAATGAGACAGGACATCCTGTATAAGTTCTTGGACAGCCTGTGTTTAATTCTTGGAACAGAAAAAATCAATTACTTTCTTAGACCTTCTTTCCAAGAGAAAAAATGTGTATTTGTCTTTTTTCTGTGACATGCCATTTGGGAGAAACAGTAAATTATACATAACATTCAAGTCTTCTGACAGCCTGACCTTAATTTTTAGTTGCGTTCACAAAATTGTGATAAACAGCTATCAGTCACATCATGTCTGTCCATCCACCCATCAGCTTGTCTGTCAACAGAGAAGTCAGGTCCCACTGAACAGATTCTCAAGAAATTTGATATTTGAGTATTCTTTAAAAACCTATCACGAAAACTGAAGTTTCATTAAAATTGGACAGAATAACATGCACTTTACTTGTAGACTGATATACATTTTTGATCATATCTTGCTCAATTCATCTTAGAATGAAAAATGTTTCAGACAAAGTTGTAGAGAAAATCGAAACACACATCTTAATGTTCAATAACTTTGTTTCTAAAATCGTGTTGTTTTATGAGAATGTGGAAAAATGTAGCAGGGTACGCCACAGACAACAATATGGCACATGCGCATTGCATGCTGGATACCTAGGGATACGAATACATAATCAGGATGTACAATACCTATTGCTCTTCCACTGCAACAATGATTGCATGAACATGCCTCAGTGTTATGTTATACATACACTGCCTGTCTTGTTAATATATAAAATAATATACTTTCCCAGGGTTGTCTACCCCTATTTAATTTTGCCATTTTATGTAACTGGGCACTTCACAGAAATGGATATTTGGTTTTTATACACACACACACACACATTGATCCAAGAAGGCATATGGGTAACTGGAGGTATAGCTCTATACAGTCTTAACCTCAGCACTAGATGTAGGGGAGTGCAAGATTCCAATATTGCTTGCCTCTGCTGAGAATCAAACCACAATTAAGCCAGACAAAAGCAGGTAACTGCATTCTTGGGTGTGACAGCAAAATAATGTTTCTTGCTTATAATGCTTGTCTACTTCTAGGTATATGTACAAAGAGGAGACCATGCTCTGTCAAACAAGCTGAAACCAGGGTAGATCCAAGACTGTGAACAGCAATTTTGATGGTACTCAACTGACAGGTATTATTATATTTGGATGCACACAATTTTTATGCAACATTTTCTCTTTGTAAATACTTGGCAAAAGAAACCAAAAGCATGACTGGTCCCTTAAATGAAGTGGTCCTTAAAGAAAACCACACAAAATCAAAATAAAAGAGGTTGACAAATTGTACTACAGTCCCAAATTACATAGATACATCAAAACTGGTCTTACTATTTATGAGCCTGTGCTTACAAGCTAGTCAAGACAAAATAAATCACAGGTGCTACTGAAACTCTCTTAGAAACACATACACAAAACCAAATGGAAACTAGAAAATTCCTTTATTAAACAAAGTATATAAGTATCACATAACTAAAAGAACTTCTTGTATATAAACTGCCCATATTAGCCTTTATTTATAAAGCAGCCAAGTTCTGTTCCCCGAGTTAATGGTGACATACTACTAATATTATGACACAAATATAAATGCCACGTCCATTAGCTGTACACAGATCAGGATATCCTTGGTTCCATATTCATTGCTAGAAATTCACAATGGAACGGATGCTGCAACAAACCAAGATACGTCACATTAAAACACTGTTACAGAACGTGACACTGAATTGGTAACCTTCATCCCCTAAGTTGTCATTTCTTTATATTGTGTATACCACAGTTTACAACAACAACAACAACAAAAAATATATCTTACTCCAAGAAATTTAAATTGTATCAAAATGCCAACTGGACCCCACAAATAACAGTTTTAAATTTCTGTTTTACTTAAACCTCAAATAGTGAAATACATATGTAAATCTTATGCTTTATTTCAATCTGTAACAGCAGATACTACATACAGTATTACAGTATATTCAGTATTTCCCAGAACCAAGTTTTCTGGGAGACATAACTGCACCCTACAATTGTCACTAGTCACTTCGTGTCAGCTCACTCTGTTTCTAAATCTTTGAGTAAAACAAACATGTAAGTTAGATGTGACGTGTCTGTGAGCCGAAGGAAGCCATTTCCAGCACCTCTACGTATGGTGAGTAAAGACCTAAAATTGAATGCAATGTACTGAAATAAAATGTGTGGACTCCTGACTCGAACAGTAAGCACTGCACTGCCTGCTGTCATTCTAAATGGCCTGAGTGAAGTGTGATACAAGTTGTCAGTTAAAATAATGTCTCTGTATTATAATAACATTTATTGTTTTTGTGTTTTCCATATCACCTGTAGAACCTGTATGATGTATTCATGCACAAACTAATCAACAAACCTCTTCCCAGAATGCATTAAGTCAAAGGCATCATTAATCTTCTCAAAAGGCATGGTGTGTGTCACAAATTCATCCAACATGATCTTTTTGTTCAAGTATTCATCCACCAGCTTTGGAACGCTGTCCCTGCTTTTCCACCCTAGAAAAAGATAATGTATATTGAATTCAGCCACTGAGAACTGCAACCACATTTATTACGAAGCGTAACTTTCATGGCACATGGATTGTGACTTCTTCCTCCTCGAACTTTCTCAACTCATCCATTACAAATTGTCCTGTTACTTAATTCTATATAACCTGTGCAGTTCCAAAAAAACATTAAATAAACCAAGCATCAACTTTCCATAACAGTACACATATTAGCACTCAGTATTACCTTTCAATTGATCTATCTCTATCTATGAAGTTTTAATGTGTAATATTCCACAAAAAAGTAACATGAAAATTAATAACCTCCAAATGCAGTCCCTTTCCACGTGCGACCTGTGACCAATTGGAAGGGGCGTGTGCTGATCTCCTGACCTGAGCCTGCCACTCCCACAATCACAGATGTGCCCCATCCCTTATGGCATGACTCAAGAGCAGCTCTCATTGTTGCCACATTACCTACACACTCGAACGTGTAGTCAAGACCTCCATCAGTTAATTCAATCATCACCTGTTGGATTGGCTTCTCATGATCCTTGGGATTCACAAATTCCGTGCAACCAAATTTTTTGGCTAGAACACGAAAAAGAGAGCCATGTGTTTAAGGCCAATTCTAGTAACACACAGTTTTCATTACACAGTGCTGTGTAAACAAAGCATAGTCACTACTGAATTAGACCTGTTCATTTTACAAGCATGTTCACAGTATCATATTGTGATCATGTCATTTTAACCTTACTGCCATCTACAGTACATTTCTGGAGATAAGGTATTAGAGGTTTAGTCCAAGATCTCTTTCTAACAAACAAAAGCTCCCAAAGCACTCAATTTAATTGCCTCATTCTGTTTCTTGTTTATATTGCACCAACACAGGACGTACATTAACATACGCTATTACAAAACATTTCACCTTGTCAAGAAATGTGTCAATATATAATCAGTAAAACATGTTAAGTAAATGAGAGTGTGTAACTTCCTTGAGAAATAAAAACAATTATTATTCTGGTTCATTAATATAGTTTCAGAGCCTCTGGGGTAAATGGAATCTCTTACTGCATGTGAGGAACATACCTGGATCCAGAAAAGCCTAATCAGCCTAATCCAGAGTAATGACAACTGACAGTCTAGTTCTCTAGGCACTCAAAGGAAACAAGAAATTAAAAAAAAATTATTTCATCACTTTACATTAAAAAATCAACCAATATTTCACATTATTGCGTGGTGCTTTTTAGGCAAAACCTGTAAGACTGTGCCTATTAGCTTTGTCACATTTGTCTGTCCATCCATCCATTCATCTGTCCGTCCATCAAGAATCACTAAATTGACTTTCACAAAATTTTATATGGGTAAACCTTGCCAATATATTCAGATAATCATTAGCACTGGACAAAAATAATTGACTTCAATACAAATGAATGAAAAATGTTTTGAACAAGAGTTTTAGAGAAATATCAAACACACATTTAATGCCCCATATAGTTTTCAAGTTTCTTCATAACAAACCAATAGAGTTAGAAATGGTAGAGTGATTAAGAGCAAATAAATAGAAATACAAGAGGATTGTCATTATATTTGAAGGCACTACCCTGTGTTTACACGAAAACCACAATAACTTTGGATAGCCATTTCCTGATGCTCTAAACCAGGTACTTCCTGAATATGATTATCTGACCTGTAAAACTGAAAATCATGAAATGCGATATCTGTGGTTAGACTAGGATTCAAACCACGTACCTCCTAAACTCAACAACAACTCACTACCACTTGACCTAATCCACCATCCTACTTGCTATGCCTTACCTATCTCAAATTTAGCTGGGTTAATATCGATGCCTATGATCCTTTTGGCACCAGCAGCTCGACAACCCATTGCCACAGCAAGGCCAACAGCTCCCAGACCCCAGATGGCACAATTAGAGCCTTCTTCCACCTTTGCTGTGTTAAGGGCAGCACCATAACCTGTGGGAACTCCACAACCCAACAAACACACCTTGTCTAAAGGAGCTGTGTCATTTATCTGTCATATAAAAATAAATTACATCGTTAGACAATTGCAATATGCTTCTTATGAGACTTAATGATTCTTCCATGAAGGTGTAAATTTTAAAGTTACAATACACATAATTTTGACTCATACAATAAACAGCACCATTGGTGCAATTTTGTGTATAAAATGTAAAATGTAACGAGCATAAGGACATTAACTTGTGCAGAGGAAATTGTCCATATTTTTATAACCAGTTATTTCGTTAATGTACGTTTCATCCAGATTCTGGGCACAAAGGTAATCAGGCATACGCCCAGCCTTTAGTTTTACACAATTATGTTACTTCAAATGCCTAGGTTAGATAGCATCAAATGGCAGAATGACCTCTGAATTATGTACTGGAAATGGTGGGGAATGAAGATCTGTTTAACATACTATCCCAGCAACTGTGTAAAGAAACTGAGAAATACCACCAAAATAAATGTCAGTCAGAATAGCCAGTCCAAGACAAGAAACCAGTACATTCTGAATATGAAGGAGTGCATATTACTGAACCACATATACACCTACTGAAATTTAAATTCAGCAAATTTAAAGGCTGACCTTAGTGATGGAAATCTCTGCTACAACGGTGTATTCACTGAATGTGGAGCAGCCCATAAAGTGGTACAAAGATCTTCCTTTGCATGTAAAGCGAGTTGTACCATCAGGCATTGTGCCTTGACCCTAAAATATAAATTAATATTTCAGAGTATACCTGCTTGGAAAACATCAGCAACTGTTAATCTAATGGATATGACCAGCTTAGAAGTGCGTCTGAGAACTACCTGAGTTGCACGGATTTTCCCACAAAGGTTCGTCTTGGGTGACTTGCAGAACTTGCAGTCCCCACACTGGGGTATGTACAAAGGGATCACATGGTCTCCTGAAATCGATACAGTTCATCAATCCACTCAATGCCAACAGTAAATGCCAAAACCCTGATTTTTGTATGGGGACAAACATTGCAGACAATTCACAAGACACAAATATTAATAATGAAATTTAGTATACCTGCTTTCACGGCAGTGACACCTTCACCCACACTTTCTACTATTCCTCCACCTTCATGTCCTAATACACATGGAAAGAGCCCTTCAGGATCTAATCCATCTAAAGTGTAAGCATCTGTGTGGCATACACCAGTTGACAAAATCTTGATCCGCACTTCACCTACTTTTGGTGGTGCCACTTCTATTGTTTCTATAGAGAGAGGCTTCTTCTCTTCCCATGCCACAGCAGCACGACACGAGATTACCTGTTAGCATTCAACAATGCATGAAAATACCACACATTTGAAAAGCGTGCACTATAAAAAATGTGTTTTCCTTCACAGTAACAATCAGTATGAAATTATAAGCAATAATGTTTGAGTGAACAGAATTTTTTAGGATCATATACTGCACGGCAACAGACGACCACTTCAATTTCAATTTATTTTATTTGTTCCAAAAATCCACAATGGTCAACAAAGCCCTTGGGTGTACAACTTATCCAATGTATATGTTATGGTTCCATATGAAACAATTACTTATCATGTACCCCCTAGTAATACTTTGAGAGAGATGAATACAATATTTTAACATTAATGTTCACATATAATTAAACAAAACATTCACAATCGGTCTACTTAACAAGACTGTGTCTATATAACCATAAATGACTCATTGCTCAAAAATAGGCAAAAGTTGTAGTCTAGCTGATTTATCGAAATGTCAATACTCAATTACGTATCACTATTAAGGGTTCTGATTCTTATTGTAAGTAAAATATTCCTCTAAAGTATAATACGAATGAAAGTACAAGCAGCTTTTTAAAGTCAATTTAAACAGTTTTGTATTATACGATAAATCCTTTTTCTATGTTGGTAAACTGCTGAACACCTTAATTCCAAAATAATATGTTCCTCTTTGATAGGTTGGCAAATGAAATAGAGGTTGATGTAGAGTAGATTTAGTCCTACTGCTGATAATAAGTATATTGGAATTTAGTTTAAAATAATTTTTGTTGTGAATCACAAAGAGTGAAAATGATAATATATATTGGGATTGTAATGGTAATCTTTTTTATTTCCTGAAATGTTCTCTACAAAAATCTCTATTTCTAATCCCCATAATGATTTTTTTTTTTTAACAATCTAGAAATATTCATACTATAATAGAAGATTTCCCAAAATATTATTCCATGTCACAATCAAGTGGAAGCAGGAATAATGTACAATCTTCAGTGATTCTTGGGACAAAAAACATGCTGAACTCAATTTCAGACTAATGGTATCTATATGGGTCTTCCAGGTGAGTGTGTTATCCAGTGTTACTCCAAGAAATGTTGTATTGCAAATATTAACTATTTTCTTGTTTTCATGAGTAACATACAAATCAATTAAGGAAATGTTTTTAGTTACACACTGCATAAAGTGTGTCTTGTCAATATTCAGTGATAACAAACTGGTACTAAACCAGATATTTGTATCTTGAAAGATCTTGATTACACTGTTTTTAAAGTTTGTAGGGTCGGGGTTAGTACTGATTCTGCTCATGTCATCTGCAAATAGGACAATTTTATAGTTACTATTTGAAATTTTTGGTACGTCAATTATGTTAATTAAAAAAAGCAGTGGAACAAGTAACAATCCTTGAGGGACACCATGTTTTATTTCACCCCAGTTAGGAATAAAGAGAAATATTATTTAAAGCCACTCTTTGGTATCATCCCTCAAGGTAAGATTTCTGATAAATAATATTTTGGATTATTAATGTTGTTGTTTTTCCCACTACTGTGTTTAATATTACGATTAATTTTTTGGCTATTGATAAAAAAATTATTAAAAGAGTCTGGAGAATATTGGTATTTACTAGTTTCATGTTCATTTTGTCTACCTGATGCTGATTTTATAATACTCCATTTTGTTTTCATTTTGTTATTGGAACTAATAATTTGATTGTGATACACAGACCTCTTTGCTACTCTGATAACTTCTGTCAAAATTTTGCAATATTTTTTGTAGTAATTTTTTAGATTAGTGTCACTGCTGACCTTACTAAGTAAATAAAGTTCTCTGTTATATAGACAAGAAATTTTTATGCCAGCTGTTATCCAGGACTTATTATTACATCTCTCAATTATTTTTTGGAGGGGGCATTTAACAATGAGTCAGCATCCATGTTATCATTATTTAAAAAAAAACAAAGTCCAAAGTCCCAGGATGCATAGCTCAGTCCAATTTAAAGTTCTGTATAGAATATTTATATTCCTGATATTATGAATAAGGCAATCTTGTACTTGTAATTTTAAATCCATTATTATGAGGGACTCAGCGTCATGATCTGACAACCCATTAAAGCGAAAAAAGTACAATCTCAATGAATATATTATCTATTGCAGAGATAGATTTATTTTGAGTTCTTGTGGGGAAATTTACTATAGATGGAAGATTATAAGAGAGCAACAGAGCATCAAGTTGTCTTGTTCCAACACTATCTGTAAGGTAATTTATATCACCACAGATAATGAACTTCAAGTCAACTTTATAAAGTGAATTAAGAATTCTATCCAGTCTGTTAAGAAAGAAACTGAAATAGCCAGATGGTGCTCTATAGGTTATTACACAAATTTTAAAAAAGGTAGATTTTAGCTTTAGCACACGAGCTTCTATGCCGTCTTCTTTGAAGTATTTGATCAGCTTAATATAGATGAAGAGTTCAAATTTTGTGAACAAATATTCAAACCTCACCTTTCCCTAAGAATTTTCTACAGTATAATTATCTATGTTCATATGATCCAATTCAAATTGTTTAAGATGGTGTTCAGAGAAACGTAAGATATTTGGAACATTGGGGAACATAAAGCTTGTCAACTCATCACTTTTACTTCTTAACCCACAAATATTCTAGTGGAATACAGCTAATAAATAAATGTCTCTGGAAAGCTTGTTTAATATTTGATTACCATCTACCATAGAAAAAATCATCTGTCTTTGTTACTGGAGGTTTCTTGTGTCCTCTAGATGTTCGGAGGATTTTAGAAGTTGAATTGTTGTAGACTTCTGTAGAATTTTTCAAGCTCACTGAGTGTGTCTCATTTTCCACTGTTACATTTACTTCATCTAACAATTTTTCCTGGGTTGTAACATTAGCTTAAGGTTTGTTGTGACCAATGAGGCTGCTTCACTGGTTCAAAACGAAAAAAAACGAAAGGGTATATTCTATGATGACAGTTCATTTATATAAGATAGGAACCGGTCACTACCACTTCTTCAAGGCATTCACTTCATACTTATGAAACATGCCATGGTTGCCATCATTAGTACACCAAGCATCCTGTGACGTTATGGGTTTTAATTTCACACTCCCCACTATCAACCGCGCAATCATGTTTGTGCCAGCTGACTCAGCACAATGGGTAGGCCGGTGCGAAACTATGCACCCATATCCAAGAAGTTACGCAGTTGTACGGCCACCTTTATGTAATCATTAAGGCACCAGTCATGTGACATACAAATAACACATTATAACCTACGAAATTCTCACGCCGGCGATGCTGAAGATTCATATCTTCAAGTATGCCACGCCTTTTTCCCAGTATATTGTGAATATGGGCAGCATACACATTATCGGCGTTCTCCAGTCCACACTGCGTGATATTAAGGACGGCAAACATTGCATTATAACCTATCGGCGTTAACGTTCTCGAGCAGCAGTTGTATACATTACCTTACCAGCCGTGGCCGTCATTAGGGAAATATTTGGATATGAGTATTGCTATATCACTTGCAACAAGCAAGTCACACAGCTTCCAACTACAATAACAAAGGAGCCTTCCACTGACTTGAGATTACTTAACAGCAAGGGTCCCCCAATTAATTCTGATTACGATCAGCAGACCACGGAACGTATCCAGCTCACACTGTCAACAACACGAATTTGCGTAATGTTCAACGATGGTTATGACAAAGATGCCTAATTGCTGATTGGCCCTATGGATCACGGGTAGATGGTTTCGAAGCACGTTTAACTTACGAGGAGTGGGCTAAAGGTGTGGTCGCACAGGACGGAAAGAGTCTAATGGGGCAGCGAAATGAATGGATAAAACATTTGATTTTTTTTCTCAAATTTTACATTCAGCCAAGTCAAAGGAATACGATTAGTAATTGTGATGTTTTTAAAGTTCATTTTTTCTGTTAGAAACGGCCGTAGTGATCACTCGGCCCAGGCACCAAATGCCACTGGATCTAACAGAAACTAAACTGCGAGGTTTCATCCTTCCGCCGCGGTGTAAAGGCCGCAACTCTTCTGGGATATTGTGTGGCGTATGATGGTAGTTTGTTACCGACCTGCACTGACAACCTACTCCCACTGGTAATTTGTCCCTGAAAGTTGGAAAGTAACTACCCTGATCTATGGTAACTACTGACATACATCCCAAAAGAGTGAAGGACAGAATATGAATTGTCTGTTTACATTTAGGGTTGGAATGCCACAGCAGTGTCACATGGACAACATAGCAAGTTACCAAGTACGACGAATATAGGTCGAAAGGACAAACTGCAGTTTAACCCTATAAACGCCGAATTAAATCCCATCTGCCATCTGCTGGCATTATTAGCAGCTCACCATATTCTACACATTAGCGTGGTAAGGGTTAATGTTTCGTAATGTGTATATGCTCTCGGACACAATACATACATACATACATATATTTTCATTCTTCCAATTTCATACAGCAAGATTGCTAGCGAAATATAGAACACGTCAGAAACATCAGTCTTATACTAGAAACGAAGCAACTGCTCCAGGTCAA
>Ga0123357_10005001_pt1 | contig 15751 bp, 17 predicted proteins | sample TergutEmb28metaG_FD_89873 | JGI IMG/M metagenome (GOLD analysis project Ga0123357, IMG submission 89873) | Embiratermes neotenicus P4 segment gut microbial communities from Petit-Saut dam, French Guiana - Emb289 P4 | ecosystem: Host-associated > Arthropoda: Insects > Digestive system > Gut ... | reverse complement strand
GTCGTTTTCTTTTCTTCCGTAATAATCGCCCGATGTTGACGGCGACGGCAAAGATAACGTCAGCAATATGCCGTCGCGCATTTCGCCGTTGTGAAAAGCTATACGCCTGTCAATCGCCTCTTGAAATTGTTTCATAGAAATTAAGTGTCCCCTTTCTATAGACATATTGCGGCTCTGTCAGGATTTAAAATGTGCATTGTATTATATCGTAGAAAATATTTATATTTACGCAGTTAATCTATTTTCAATAATACTGAAGAAAATGCTTATTATCTTCATTACTTATTTATAAAATCAGCAACTATATTTACAAATATTTTTGGAATTTCCATATGCAATGTATGTCCGCAACCGTCTATTTCTTTTAGTTCACCATTGGAAACAGATTTTTTATATGCTTCTCTTTGATTTTTTGAGCATACCGTGTCATACTCTCCCACAATTAAAAGCGATGGCGATTTTAAATTTTTTAATTCATCTAAACGGCTTTTGTCAAATTCAGGATTACCCCATAAGTGACTTTTATGAACTTCGGTTTTCTGTTTATCTTCTTCTGTATGATTATAAAAAATTTTACTGATAGCTTCTTCATCTTGCGGTTTCGGGTGAAATATTTCACCAACCATATTAGGCGGCATTAATTCGTGCAAATTTCCGTTAAAATCTTCGTCTGTATCTCGCTTGCTGACTAACTCCGTTAATGCCTTTGTCAATTTTTCATCATTAAGAGCAAATAATTTTTCTATGGCTTTGTCTTCAAATGATTTGTTTGAATCTCCAAAATCAAAAGTCGCTCCCATAAAGACAATTTTATCAGTATTTTGAGGATATTTTAACGCATATACTAACGCAAGAAATCCGCCGAACGAGTGTCCTGCTAAACAAATTTTATCTATATTTAATATTTGGCGAATATCTTCTATATCTTCAACCAATACCATAGCGTTAAAATTTTCTTCGTCTATAGCGTCCGAGCGTAAAACGCCTCTTTGGTCGAATATAACAACATTCATTGATTCCGATAATAATTCCGCATGATACCGAAAATAATCACAGCCTGCTCCCGGTCCCCCATGCAGGAACAGCAATGTTTTATCAAAATTATTCATATATAGTTCCGCATAAATTTTACAACCATCTTTTAATTCTAAAAATTTTATTTTCATTCTTCTCTCCTGCACAAAATATAAATAACCTGCATTTCACGCCGAAAACGCAGACAGCGTAAAAAATATTTTTACTCTGTAATTATATCACAGCTATTATAACAACTGCGTGTCATATTATAAAAATTCACGAAATATATTGAAATAGTTTCGCAAGAAGTCTTATGTTGATTATGTGTCGTAATCAAAGACTATCATAACAACGCAGTCGGACGGCACATATATTGAAAAATGGAAATCTTCGTGGACATATGCGGTTCTGTCCTCAATGGGAATAAGCTCGCATGTGTCTTCGTCCCACATCATGTCGTCGTCTATACGGTAAACCGTCAGTCTTGTCTTACCTTCGCGGGCATTTTTGAATTTCAGGAACATAGTCAAATCTTCGGTCGATTTTTCGTTATAATTTGTCATGAAAATCGTGTTATATCTGCCGTTGTACGACGCGTTTATCCTGATATCATCGCAATCGTCGATTTTTGCCGACACTTCGTTTTCAGCCATATTGTACAGCATGGAATACAGGAAATACTGCGGGCGCGGTCTGCCGTTCTCGTCAAACAGCCCCAATCTGTGTACCGCATCGTTCCAGTGTTCAGCCATGTAGCGATGTCGCGCATAGAACGGCTTAAAGTCGTTGGGGTCGCAGAACTGGTCGTAAATGTGATACTGGAAAGTGTTCAAAAAATCCGCGCGTTTATGAAACTCCTGAATTATCGCTCCAAGTCCCGACGCTTTTTTCGGGTAGTACGCCTTTTCCTCTATTGACGTCGCATTATCCAATCCAACGTTAAGCTCGGTTACATAAATTTCGATTGCACTATTATATTTATCAGCCACTTTTTTTACGCATAAAGCTCCGTCCACATGATAATCAGGGCTGTCGGAATATACGTTATAGGTGATAAAATCAAGCTGTACTTTTTCTTTTGCGCACAGATTTATAAACCCGTCGAAAAACCTATAACAATCTTCGCCTATGCCAGCATACGACGGACCGCCGACTTTAACTTCCGGGCATACTTTCAAAATCGGCTCTGTTGTCATCTTATAATACTCGAAATAATCCTCCGCAGTGTCGATTTTATACGGACATCCGCCCCACTCGCCGATATTGATTTCGTTTGCCACTCCCCAGTGCGTCACATATTTGTTATCTACAGAATATCTTTTCGCCATTTCCCCGATTATATACTGCCAGCGTTTGATATCGTTCGGTTTCCAGACTGTTTCGTCCACAACCGGATATACGGACGGGGGTTTTATACATATCGACGCCATTATATCCGCGCCGGTTTCATGCACCGACCGCATATATTTATCGAGCGCAGTAAAGTCAAGTTCTCCGTTATCTTTCTCGATAAAGAAAAACTCCTGTATAAATATGCGTATAAGTCTGGGTTTAAGTTTAGCCGTGCCTTTGACTATTTTCGCTGGCACAGGCGCGGGATTTACCCCGCCGATTCCCAAAGAATGGTTTTTGAAATCCATATGTCCGACAGTTTCCGCAAAGTCTATATGCGCTTTTACATTTTTCATTGACGTGTATTTGTCTTGCATAAGTTAATTCCTCCCAATATTTTTATGGTTTTATTTTTTATATTGTGTTATATAAGTTTGCTTTGCGCAGAAAATGCTTATTATCGGAAGTTATAAATATTTAGTTAAGATTATCTAAAATAATTTTTATCTCTTTCCATATCTTATCATAATCATTAGAAACATTTATAATTTTATAATTTTTTGCTCGTTTAATTAAAAATTCTTCTTCCAATTCTTTCCTTGCCCTGCAATATTCTACGACACCTTCAAAACCTTTTAAATTATGCGCTTTTCCATACGGAATCCATTCAATCCAACCTATTGCCATGTCAATCCAATTAGCCCATGCGTCATTTGATATTCGTTCATCTGCAATACGTTTCACCGTTTTTTCTATATCATTTAGAGATAAATATAATATAATAGGGTTCAACCCTTTAACGCTTTCAAGAATATCTTCCAAATAATTAAAAGTTATTTGCTTATCGCAATTATAAATTCCTAATAAATCGTTGACTTGACTTTGCATAAAGCTGCTTTCAAAAATATTTATTTCTTCTTTTTTCGCAGCTTCTTTTGCAAAATTCGCCCAACGGTCTTTTAAAAGACTGCAAAATTTATCAATATCGACTCTTCCGTTATAGATTTCGTATGAATCCATTTCAGAATAAAATTCTTTGTTATTGCAGGATATTCTCGAAAATGCTATTACAGCTTGATTGCCGTTCCACGCGGTATTCTTTATTATTTCATTTGCAATATCAGAATATTTTATTAAAATCTCGTCATAAATTTCTTTGCTGACGCAAGCGTTTAATTTTAAATCAACAGGGTGTAACTCGCCCTCCTCATAAAGAACTGCGTTGATATTTTTGCTTTTAAGATATTCATATATTTTTATTGCGTCTGTAGTTTTACCTGCTCCGGGCAAACCCTCTACCATTATTAACTTTGTATTCATTGTATAGTCCTTTCTTACCGTTCAAAATATAAATAATCTTCACTACTTTTTACAAATACATTAAAACACAAACGGCTTGCCGACTTCAAGAATACGGCAGCGATCACCTATGCCGTTCACTTCGCATAAATACCGGAAAAGTTCTGGATTTTCGCTGTTTAACGCCATTACGTCGTAATGATTAGGTATTGCGTATTTTACGTCGAGAATTTTTGCCAACTTAGCCGCCTGTTCGACATTCATATTCCCCTGTTTTCCGTTTATACAGGCAAGAATAACGTCCGCATATTCGGCGGATTTTTCTAAAAGTTCGCAGTATGTCGTGTCCGCCGTATGATAAATTGTTTTGCCGTTCCTGAACCCGATTTTATATCCCGTTGTATCTATGGAATCTTTCGACGTTCCGAGCGCGAATATCCCCGCTATTTCCATTTCGCGGACGATGCTGGTCTCACCGCAGTCGATTACTGTAATCCGTTCGTCGGGTATCCCCAGTTTACGCAGATGTTTTACCGTTAAATGCGGCGCAACAAAAATTGTGTCTTTATCAATCCCGTAACGCATTATAGTTTCGGGGTCTAAATGGTCGTTGTGGTCGTGGGTGACTATAAATATATCCGCAAACAATTCTTTTGGATCAACCGACACGGGATAGAGCCGTGAAAACCGCTTATCGCCTCTGCCGCAATAATCGCTCAGATATGGGTCGATAAGAATCGCGCGCCCGCAGGATTTTATGAAATATCCCGCCTGACCGAGAAAATATATTGCAGCCTCATCTTCTTTTAATTCAACATCATAAGCCATAACGTTACCCTCCTTATTTGTATATATTATACATAATATTATAAAAGAATTAAATAGATTTTTGTGAATTTTTTCGGTTTACTCATAACCTCTGTGATAAATTTTAATATTTTTTGCTTAAAATAAATATAATTTATTTGAAAAAGGATTTGATTTTATGAAGAAAAAGATTTTGAGCGTAATTCTTGCGATTTTTACAATGGTTTCGATGGTTTCGGTCATGCCTGCGGCGGCGGATACAACTGTTACCGCAAAATATACGGCTTCAAAAATCGACGTCAACGGTTTAGACGGAAAAGTTTTCGCGTTTAAAACGTATAATATAGACGGCAGCGATTACTTCAAACTGCGCGATTTGGCGTATGCTCTGAACGGCACGGAAAAACAGTTTGACGTCGGCTGGGAAAACGCAAAAAACGCAATTTCGCTCACAAGCGGCAAGCCGTACACTGCAGTCGGCGGCGAAATGTCAGACAATGGAACGGGCGATAAAACCGCGGCGCCTACAACGTCGAAAATCTATCTCGACGGTAAAGAAATAAGCCTTACGGCTTATAATATTGACGGAAACAATTATTTTAAACTGCTTGATATAGGTCATGCATTCAATTTCAACGTAGATTGGAACTGGAATGAAAGTATACCCGCAATTTATACAAATCAAATCTATAGAGCGGGCAGAGAATTTGCCGGTATGTTCGGCAGTTATTTCGGCGGTACGAGTAACCCGGATAATCGCGGCGTAGTTGAATATTATGATACCGGCAACGAAAAGATAAAATTTGAAACCATCCCTGATGAAACAACAGAAGATTATGTACTCAAGATTAACGACCACGCCGTCAATATGACTTTTTTATGGTTCGACCAGATTATTGTAACGGACGATTTTGTTATAATTACCACAGCCGGAACGGATATACGAGCCACACAGCTATATGTGTTTGATTTCAACGGAAATACTCTGTTTAACACGTATTATCTCAACAATAAAGGAATGGTAATTCAGCCGCCTATTTTTACTGACGGAAACAATATACTCATGCACGGCACAAGATTTACGCATGGAATTGATTTATACATGAAAAGCGAGGGTTCCGAATTGTCGGGATATGCGGACTATTTATATCAGGACACGGTATATGATTATGCTAATTTGAAATATGATTACTATGATTACGAGGTATATTTGTACAACGGAAAAACGTTATCAGAAGAAGCGGCAATATTGAACAAAGCTGAAATAGTCGAGGCTGATTTTGAACTGGATTATCTCGGCGGCGGAAAGTTTGATAAAATCAAGATGACTGGCAATATTAAGACACTCGGCGACTATTTGGAAGAAATAGCGGCAACAACAGGAGGATAAACCCATAGAGGCAACCGTGAGGGCTGCCTCTACAAATCACGGTTCTGCAAGAAATACTATGATTTTTTCTGATATACGCGGACATAATCGACTTCAAAAGTCCATGGCAGACTTGCGTCGTCTATTTCCCCGCCGAAACTTCCGCCGGCGGCAAGATTTAGAATGATGTAAAAATTTTTATTGAAGGGCCAGCCTTTGTCGCTCGTATCCCTGCCGTTTTCGCCTTTGATATATTTTACATAAGACTTACCGTCAAACAGAAAGTCGACGTAATCCTCAGTCCATTCGATGGCGTATGTGTGAAAACCGTCCCATAAGTTTCCCATATTTTCGGCATAATGCTGCTGCGTGTTTATGCTGTGGTTATACAAAGCGGAATGGAGGCTCGCGTGGACGGTCCCCTCGTCTGCGCCGACGTGTTCGAGAATGTCAATTTCGCCGCAGAGAGGCCAACCTGTCCCCTGACGTATCGAATCGGAGAGCATCCATATCGCGGGCCACGTTCCAAGTCCTCTCGGCACTTTCGCGCTTGCTTCCACATAACAATATTTCCATGAAGCTTTGCCGTAGGTGCTAATTTTCCCCGAAGTGTAATTATTTTTATCATAATCTTCTTTTTTTGCGACCAAGTGAAGTTTGCCGTCGCCGACAAATACATTTCCGGCATTTTTCGTGTAGTACTGCTTTTCGTTGTTGCCCCAGCCGTGACCTCCGGTTTCATAATCCCATTTTGAAAGGTCAATGCCGCCGCCGTCAAATTCGTCGCTCCAGACCAATTTATATTCGCCCATATTCATAATAAAATATCCTCCCGATTTAAATTTTTTATTTAAACAATTCATCCAGTGACATTGCTAAATTTTGTATTGTATCATTTCCGCTTTTTTCGATGTTCATCATATGCTTCGCTATTTCCGCCGAACCGTGCCATGTTGTGGCTAAAAAACCTTTCAGGTGTTCACCGCCGTGTTTGTCGGCGTATTCGAGAAATTTTACCGCGTTATCCTTATATCTCCACGGACAGACAAGAAAGTCAAAACCGTGGCTCTGAAAAATATCGGCGGATACATATGCGTCAAGATTCTCATAATGCCAGTCGCATATCATTATATCTTTCGCGATTTTATTGATTGCGCCTTCCGTGCCGTTTGCCGACGCTTCCCACGACCCGTATCCGGTTCTGCTCGAGAGAAGTCTGTCGCCCCACATATATGCGCGTTTGCCTCTTTCTCTCAGGTGCGAGGCAAGCGCGTTTATCCAGTCCGCAAATATATCAGCCGTCGATTTTCCCGTACTTTTGCACCTGTCGCACAGCCCGATGTCGAAAACCTCGTCGCAGCCGATATGCAATCCGTCGGCTTCGCATACGTCGATTAATTCGTCCATCAAATCAAATACTACGGATTTTATATCGGGGTGGTTCGGGCATAGACTTCGGCAGTAGAAAACCTCGTCCATATCCGGTGTTTCGTCAAACTCGGGATGCCCCCTCAAAAGTCCGTCCATTGAGTCCTTTTTCTTTTCCGACTGATGACCCATTAAATTCATTTTCGGCACAAGCTTGATATTGCTACGTTTGCAAGCCTCTCTTATCCGAACCATGTCAGCTTTTGAAACAGCATGGTCGGACGCGCATTCCGGATGACTTTCAAATTGATACCTGTATCGCGTCAATAGCACAAGCAAATTGCATTTTCGCGGCGCAAGCCACTCGTCGATAAATCTTACGATTAAAGCGACGTCTTCGCTTTTTGGCACAGTCAGGCATATGCCTCTTATTTCACGGTCAAGATGATTGTTCATAAATTTTTCTCCTCATTTCATAAATTTTTCGTTTATTTTATATTATAGTTGATTAGATTAATAATGGTAATATTATTTGTAGGGCATGACCACTGGGCATGCCGCAAATCTGATTTTATGTTGGTTTTATCGGCGGCGCGCCGGGTCGTCGCGCCCTACACACAAATTTCCAATATTATTTTAAACGACCATATTATACCATTATATCATATAAAAAGCAACAGATATTTTCTTTAAAAATAAAAATATCTGTTGCCTGATTTCAATAAAAACTTATTTAAATATCGACTGTGCTCATTATACTCTTGAGCGAATCCGCGCTTGCGCGGATTTTATCTTCTTCCTCTTTTGTCAGCACTATGGGGAATTCCTTTATAATTCCTTTCGAGCCGATAACATACGGAAGACTGATACATACATCCTCTATTCCGTATTGACCGTGCATCATATTTGACACCGCGAGCACGGATTTGGAATCGCGCAGAATCGCTTCGCAGATACGGCGAACAGCGAGTCCGATAGCATAATACGTCGCCCCTTTGCGTTTTATAACTTCCGCGCCGGATTGTATTACTCCGTCTAAAAGCTTATCCAGATCCTCTTTTACATTGCAGTCTTCCCCGTCGCATTTATTCGTAAGTTCAAAATATGTTTCGATTTTTGTGCCTGCTACGGAAGCGTTCGACCATGGAATCATCGCCGTATTGCCGTGCTCTCCCAATACAAACGCATGAACGTCGTGGGCGTTTATTCCCATACTCGCCGCTATGGCTGTGCGCAGACGCGAGGAATCCAGCATCGTTCCCGAGCCGATTATCTGAGCGGCGGGCAAACCGGAATATTTAATCGCCGCATATGTCAGTATATCTACGGGATTGCTTACAATCACATAGATTGCGTTCGGCGCGTAATTCACAACAGTCGGGAAAATTGTCTTAAATATTCCTATGTTTATCTGGGCGAGGTCGGTGCGCGACTGCCCGGGTTTACGCCCTACTCCCGCGGTCACAATAACAATATCCGAATCAACTGCGTCTGCGTATTGACCGGCGTATATATTTACAGGCGGCAAAAAAGCCGATCCGTGGATAATATCCATAGCTTCGCCGACCGCTTTATCATTATTAACGTCCGTAAACACAATTTCCGAAGCCATTCCGGAAACCGCTAAAGTATAACCGATTGTCGCTCCTACGTTGCCCGCTCCGATAATAGTGATTTTTGAGCCTTTTCTATTTCCATTCATAAATAAAATTACCTTCTTTGTATTATTTATTACTTTTATTATTTTTCTGCGATTAAATTCTTGCGACGCCCGACTCTTTAGCAGCTTTTGCCACAGCCGCCGCAACGGCTTTGCCCACGTTTCTGTCCAATGCGCTCGGCAGAATATATTCGGCGTTAAGTTCGCTGTCCGAGACCATGCTGGCGATTGCTTTTGCCGCCGCAACTTTCATAGCGTCGTTTATATCTTTTGCCCTGACGTCGAAAGTCCCCCTGAATATTCCCGGGAAAGCGAGAACGTTGTTGATTTGATTTGCAAAGTCGCTTCTTCCTGTTCCTACGACAGCTGCTCCTGCAGCCTTAGCTATATCCGGCATAATTTCTGGAACAGGATTTGCCATCGGGAACAGTATCGGGTCTTTCGCCATTGATTTGACCATATCGGCGGTGACGCAGTTGGGGGCGGAAACGCCTATAAACACATCCGCGCCTTTCAGCACGTCGGCTAACGAGCCCTTTTTCTTATCCAAATTAGAAATTTTTGCCATTTCGGCTTTTTCGGAATTAAGTCCCTCGCGTCCCTCGTAAATTGCGCCTTTACTGTCGCATAATATAACTTTTTTAAGCCCCATCGACATAAGCAGGCGAATTACCGCGATTCCCGCAGCTCCAGCTCCGCTCGTCACGATTTCAATATCCTCTATTTTCTTGTTCATCAGTTTGAGAGCGTTGAGCATCGCGGCAAGAGTTACGACCGCCGTTCCGTGCTGATCGTCGTGGAATATCGGAATATCGCAGGATTCTTTCAACCGGCGTTCGATTTCAAAACAGCGCGGAGCCGAAATATCTTCCAAGTTTATGCCGCCGAAGCTGCCAGCAAGCAACGTGACTGTTCTGACGATTTCATCGACGTCTTTTGAGCGTATGCATATAGGCACAGCGTCAACTCCGCCGAACGTTTTAAACAGCGCACACTTTCCCTCCATTACGGGCATACCCGCTTCAGGACCAATATCCCCAAGACCTAAAACAGCCGTTCCGTCTGTGACTACGGCAACTAAGTTGCCTCTCCAAGTCAAGTCGTAGCTTAAATCAACATTTTTTTGTATTTGCAGACACGGTTCGGCAACTCCCGGAGTATAAGCCAGAGACAAATCTTCTCTGTTTTCCAATTTAGGGCGCACAACCGTCTCAATTTTGCCTTTCCACTCGAAATGTTTTTTCAAAGATTCTTTTGCATAATCCATTTTATCATCATAACCTTTCTTGATTTTTTTAATATAACAGTTTTGCTATATTTATTAAAATTTCTTCCCATTTTAATTATACCATACTATTGTATTTTATTCAAAAACAAAATATTAATAATGTAAAATAATTTAAAATAAATATTTTTCAGCCTCGAAAAGATTTTCAAAAATAATATCCGGCTGCAAGTCTTTCGGCAGTTTCAACGCTTCGTCAAGAGTTCCCTCGCCTGTCAGAAGCAAAACCGCCGTCATGTTGTTTTTTTTGCCGAGGGCAATGTCGGTATAAAGCCTGTCGCCGAACATTGCCATATTTGCTCTGGATTCCCTGTATATTTCTTCAATCATATCTATAACTTCGCCGTAGGGTTTGCCGAATGCCTTGGGCAGAGGTTCCCCCGTCGATGCGCGTATAAGTTCGTTGATTGCGCCGCAGTCGGGGATATACCCGTACTCGACGGGACAGTTTATATCAGGGTGAGTTGTGAGCCATTCCGCGCCGTCTCTGATATATGTGCAGGCTCTTTCGAGTTTGTTGTACGTCAGAGTAGTATCAAACGATGTGACGACGATATCGGGTTTATCCGATGTCAAATCAATATTATTTGTCTTGAACATATTTTCGAGATAAGGGGTGCCGACGAGATATATACTTTTGTTTTTTCTGTGCGATTTCAAAAATTTGATTAAAACGTCAGCGGATGTCAAAATCTGTTCTTTTGACGCGGGAAAATCTAATTTATTCAGTTTCTCCAAATAATAAGACGGGTCCTTCGAGGCGTTGTTTGTGAAATAAATCATGCGCTTGTTACGACTGCTATTTATTTTTGCGATTAAATCAACTGCGTTTGGCAGGGGTTTATCTCCAAGATATATTGTGCCGTCCATGTCGAAGATAAAAAAAGTTTTGTTTTTTAATTCGCGTAATTTTTGAGGGCTGTTTGTGTAATCAGACATTTTAAATTTACTCCTGAATTTTTAGGATAATTTTTAGGATATTTGACTGTTTTAATATATTCTATTGCACAAAAATTAAATAATTTTGTCTTTTTTGAATATATTTATATAAAAATATAATTTATGCTTGAAGAATAAAATCAAATAGTATATAATGAAGATAGAAGATTTTTATTGTTAAAATAAACAGGATAATGCTATGAAAATATATAAACAAAAATACATTGATTATGATTCTATCGGATATGGTGAAGCCAACGGCTGGCGCGGTATGTATGACTGGAATAAAACCAAAAAAATAGTTAATGCGGGTAATATAATAATTTTACTTGTTATTGTATTGGTGGAAATCAGTTTAATTACGAAATTTAATATTAATACATTTTTTCTTATTTTATCTATTGTGATATATTTCATTTTAATTATACCTATTCACGAAATTTTACACTTAATAGCGTTTTCACCTAATATATTTTCGGATAAATGCCATATTTATATAGGATTTTCTGCAGTTTCTGCATTTTATGACGGTGAAATATCAAGAAATAAAAATTTATTCTCTTTACTGTTGCCTTTTATTGCAATATCGATTATTTTAGGTTGTCTTATGATTATTGCAAATAGTTTATTGCCATATTTATTGCTTCTTCTTTTACTAAATGCTGCTGGCAGTTGGACAGATGTTTACATGTTCTTTTATCTATTAAAGAAACTGCCAAAAAATTCAATTGCTTACGGAAACAGATATAAAATTTAAAATTAAATTTATTCAAATAAAAAAGGAGTTGTATAATTTTATGAAATACGGTATAGTGTCACGCAGTTACGGCAACATGACCGTCGCGGAAGCGGCAAAATTTATGGCGGCGCACGGTTACAACTGTACGGAACTGTGCATGTCGCACCCCGACTTCGGAGGCTGGGTTTACAATGGGATTTCAGCCCTCGACGAAAACGGCATAACAAAAGAATCCACAAAAGAAAAAGCGGATATTATGCGCGACAACGGCATAGAAGTCACATCTTTTGGAGTATTCACAGACAATTTGGCTCCCGGCGACGACGAATACAGGCAGAAATCCCGGGACGCTTTTGTGCGCTGCATGGATTTTGCGGCATACGCGGGAATAAAAAACCTTTCGACAGAACTTGGTTTCAGACCTGACAAACGTGGTATAACCACCGACGTTTACGAATCCGATCTTCAGAGACTGAAAGAAAATTTTATATATCTCGGCAACGCGGCAAAAGAACGCGGCGTGAATATATGCATAGAAGCGTGCGTTATCGACGTTATCCCGTCCGCGAAAAGACTGCGGGATTTTATAGAACAGATATACGCCGAAACCGGTTTGACTAATATAAAAGCTCTTCTGGATATGGCAAATTATATCGCAAATTCGGACGAGGATGATGTTTTCAAATATCTTGCGCCGTATATAGCGTATATTCACGGCAAAGACAGAAAAGTCAACGATTGCTATGGAAAAATACTCGGCGAAGGCGAAATCGACTGGGTGAAATTCTTCATGAACTATTTCAGAATAACGCCGGATATACCGTTTATTCTGGAGTATACAAACGCCGACACGACAGATTTGACAAACGAGCGGGTATATAAAGCCGTAAAAAAAGCGAAAGCAAATCTTGAATTATTGGGATATAATACACAGAGGTTATAATAATCATGGCAAACTACATATTATACAAAAAAGCGGACTTTGACGATATAACTGTTTTGGCGGAGCTTCGCGTCGCAATGCTATGTGAAACAAAAGAAAACGGCGTTATATCAGACAGATTAAAAACGGAGATTTTTGACAGCACAAAACAGTACATAGAAAATGGGTTCAAAGACGGCAGTTTTATCGCATGGTCGGCGATAGATTCCCACAGCAAAATCCTCGCGACAAGCGGTCTAACTTTATACGCTATTCCGCCGAACGGCTGGTGTCCGAACGGTAAAACGGCATATATCGGCAATTTATACACTCTGCCGGAATTCCGCAAAAAAGGCATAGGGACGCATTTATTTGGGTTGAATATGGAAGAAGCAAAGAAAAACGACTGTCAGCGAATATTGCTTGACGCTACTGATGCGGGTAAGCCTATTTATGAAAAATACGGATTCGAAAAGTCGGATACAACTATGGCATATTATCCGTTCAGAAATAAACAACAAAATTTTATGGAAAGGTTGGGAATACATGAATAATAATCCTATCGAAGTTTCAAACTCAAAAGACCTCGTAAAAGGTTTCGGGGAAGTCATAGAATATATGGATGTAAAATCTCCGAATGATTTTAGTAACGGTTTTATTTACTTGGCTAAGTCGAGACGAAGCATAAGGGGATTCAAAGACAAAGACGTGACAAAAGAACAGCTTATGCGGCTGATAGAAGCCGCGCAGTCCGCGCCGAGCGGCGGGAACTGCCAGCCGTGGCATTTTTATGTGATAAAAGACAAGAAACTTCAAGCTGAAATAAAAGAGAAATCATGCCATCAGGATTGGATTTTGACTGCGTCGGCTTTTATCGTCGTATGCACGGATGCTGAAAGAAGCGCGAGCCGTTACGGCGACAGGGGCAAGAATTTGTACTCAATACAGGATACTGCGGCGGCGATTCAGAATATTTTACTGTGCGCGAAAAGCATGGGACTTGGGACGACATGGTGCGGGGCGTTCGACGAAGAAAAATTGTCGGAAGTTTTAAACCTGCCAAAAGAATACAGACCTGTCGGGCTTATCCCGGTCGGCTATCCCGCAGAGGATTCATATCCGCCGCAAAATCGGCGTCCGGTTGATGAAATCGTGACGTTTATAGAATAAACTATTTTTAAAAATAAATATAAAAAATATCAGGAGGATTATTCACATGATTAAACTTGGCGTAAATTCGGTTTTATTCAAAACCGCCGACTTTGCGACTGCGGCAAAGTATATCAAAAAATCGGGTTATGACGGCTTGGGTATTTCCGCTCTCAAAGGCATGGGAATCGACCATTTCAACACGGACACATGGAAACAGGACAAAAACGATTTAAAAGCTATAATGTCGGACAACGGACTTGAATTTCTCTCGTCTGAAATCGCGACGCAAGACCCCGAACGTCTGAAAATCGCGTTTGAGGGAGCGGCGGAAATGGGAATCCCGGTGCTCTGCATAGGTCCCGGCGGTAAAATGGACGACGAAGAAACTTTCAAACAGAGCATGGAATCTATTAACAAACTCGCGGTAATGGCAGAAGAATATAAAGTCACACTCGCATGCAAAGCCCATGTCGGCTGTGCGGTCTACAACACCCCGACGTCGCTGCGAATGATAGACGCCGTAAAAAATCCGTACTTCGGGCTTGACATGGACCCGTCCCATATTCACAGGGCGGGCGAAGTCCCGAAAGACGCTCTCGCAAGCGTTATCCATGCAATGAAGCATGTGCATATACGCGACTGCAAAGGTTTCGGTCCGTCTCCCGGAGACCCGGAAGACCAAGCGTGCGGGAGAGGCGATATAGATTTATTCGGGTATATGAAAGCAATGGCAGACGCAAACTATAACGGACCTTGCGTACTCGAAGTTATCGGACGTGATTTGGACGTCACAGAAGCGTCGATTATCGCGGCGGAATCGTACGGCTATATGAATGCGTGCCTGAAGAAGTTGGGAGCAAGATAATTATGGCAAACGAACAAAACAACAACCACAATAATATCGCAAAAGGTTCGGTAAAAGCGGGAATAAGTTTCGGGTCTGCGCTTGCGATGGTTGTATCATACGCAAACTGGCACGCGATAGGCTGGGCGATTCTGCACGGTATTCTCGGCTGGATTTACATCATCTACTATGTGATAAGATACGGAGTGCATTAATTTATGATTATCAAAGTCAGGGAAAACGAAAATCTGGAACTGCGGACTTTAGTCCCCGGTAACACCGACGAAGTATTTGAGGTAGTCGACAAGAACCGCGAGTATCTGCGTCCGTGGCTGCCGTGGGTTGACGATACAAAATCGCCGCATAATACCAGACACTCAATCGAAAACTGGAAGAAGTCTTTGAAAAATAAAAGCGAATTTATATTCGGGATTTTTCTCGGCGGAAACTATATCGGAAACATGGGTTTGCACGAAATTAACAGGAGTAACAACAGCTCGGAGATTGGCTATTGGCTTGCGCAGGACTATCAGGGTATGGGAATCATGACGGACTGCGTGCGCGCTTTGACTGATTTCGGGTTTGACGAACTTGATTTAAACAGAGTATTTATCTGCTGCGCTTCCGATAATAAAAAAAGCCGCGCAGTTCCGGAGAGATTGGGATTTGTCCATGAGGCGGTTTTACAAGACGGCATATGCTTACACGGCGTTTATCACGATGTATTGACTTTCGGAGTTGTGAAAAGAAAGTGGGTTAAAACAAATTAAATCATAATAAATTTTTAAATATGAGGAGAAAAATTTTATGTCATGCTGCAATAATAACAAAAAAAAGTTAAACGTTTTATTCTTCGGTATCGACTCGCTGAGACGCGACCATATGTCGCTTTACGGCTATAAAAGGCAGACTACGCCGAATATCGCAAAATATTTATCGGACGGCGTTGTATTTGAAAACTGTTTTTCGCCGTCCGTTCCCACTACGCCCGGCTACAGCTCAATGATGACCGGACTTG
>Ga0123357_10005000_pt1 | contig 15755 bp, 9 predicted proteins | sample TergutEmb28metaG_FD_89873 | JGI IMG/M metagenome (GOLD analysis project Ga0123357, IMG submission 89873) | Embiratermes neotenicus P4 segment gut microbial communities from Petit-Saut dam, French Guiana - Emb289 P4 | ecosystem: Host-associated > Arthropoda: Insects > Digestive system > Gut ... | reverse complement strand
CAGTTAGTCGCAGACTCCTGAAGATGGTCGTATTAACGGCCGAAACATGTTGAGCATTGAATGAGCATTGAATAAAATAATAAAATAAGTGGCATCAAGTTGGTTTCTCTTTACTCAACTACAATATTAAGTTTACTACTTAAAATGAAATGTTTAAGTTGAAGTGATGACTCCAAATGTATTACATTTTTATTCAGTTTTCTTCCACGCAATATTTTTTTTAAGTGGATACAATTTTGACGTCTTAAAAACAAGTAAATATGAAAAAATTGCTTCATGAAGTTTAAAATTAAAACGCAAATACAGTATGAAGACCCCTTGAAAAGGCGCTTGACGAGGAACAGAATTTGAAGCTACGCAATTACTTCCTTAATTAAAAACTGGAAGGATCATTACTTATCTAAAGAAATTAAGCAAAGAGTTGTTGAAGTGAGAGGCCGTCGGTTACTCCAATTTGACGACTGATCTTTCCACAAAATCTCTCTTCTCATTTGGGTTAAAATTCTCAGAACTGTTAGCCAGATCCAGTCCGTCTTGTGTGTGTGTGTGTGTGTGTTTGTGTGGGTGTGTATTTTTGTGTGTATGTGTGTGTGTGCACGTGTGTGTGTGTGTGTGTGTCCGTAGTGGACTCTGGCAAGAAGGCTTAGGAAAGGTAAAGCGAGAATTTATTGTGAATTTTTTCCCCTATTGTATACAACCTTAAGACACAAAATACAAATCTGATGTAGTTTTTAAGTTACTGTACTTCGTACGAATACTAGCACACTCAACCTTCTTCCTAAAGTAGCTTGAGAGAGAAATGGAAACAAAATTGATCCATGTACTTCCATTAGAAGAGTTCTGTCACCCCACTGCTTCAGTAACATTTCTGTCTGTAGTGTGCATCAAGGAGATGCATTATAGAAAATTCCTAATTTTATGTAAGACAGTGACGTCAGATCCATTCACCCTTCCCCCTGCAGCCCATCTATCTGGGTCAATGTTGGTGTTGATGGCCAATGTATATTTTTTCTCCCTTTCTCGCTTGCATCTAAACGAGTTACCGCCTCAATCTCGCCTCTCACCCAACCAGCACCTGATCCCAACCATCCTTCAACATCATCAGCTCCGAGATAAATTCGTCCACAAAAATATTTCACCGGAGGACTCTTTACACTCATGCAGACACCTCACTTTACACGTGGTTATATTTTATCCATTGTTGTGGGCTCTCCGTTTCAAATTTTATCGAAATATTTTATTGAGAGACTAAGTGAAAATGTAGCTGAATATAAAGAGGAGCTTTACAAATAGTACGTCCCTTTTACTTTCAGTTTAACTGTTTGAACTCTAGTAGTCAGTATATGGCGTGATATCTACACGCACATTAGATCCATCTGTCGTGGAACCCGAAAACTATCGCAGTTTTCACCTGGATTCCATCACAAGTCAGCTGAATTCCTTCCACACCCGTTTATACTATTTTCACATAATATTGTCACATATATGTCAATTGTTACATACGTAACGAAAGTGAATATGTTATACTAAGAATTGCGAAGTTTAGTTAAGTTCATAATCGAGTTTGTATTCCGGAATAAAAAGACTAAATGAACAATTTCATTCTGTTATCTATTTTGGTTTTATGCGAAATTTTTTAACAAATCTTAGAAAATTATACATTTGTTTTTACGAAATTTCGGTATACAGAGTCTTGACCCCAATAGATATGGCCCACATTTACAAACCACTTAACACAAAGCATTCCCGCTAAATAGGTTATAATGTTTGTACGAACAGTTGAATTGACTTGAAAATAACAAGAAATTCCTGCATATATACGAATAAAGGAGAAATTGGTTTTATAACGATGCTAGCTTATACATATTTTCATTATCCTTACAAGAAATGTAATATCCTGTAAGCATTTTAAATTCTGACGGCCCTTCATATCTTCTGTTTTCATTGTTACACTCATTTCCTGTTTCTGTAAGAGGAGCAACCATGAAGAATGCTCTTCACTTGAAAGTGATGAATGCATCCACAAGGTGCTGCTTCTACGTATCCCTTAACTTATTTTAGAGCCTGGCTTTTTATTCTCCTTCTTTATTACCTTGTGGATGTATAATTAACTGACGTAATCCTTCCTGATACACTCAATCATCTATTGCAATATTCGCGTAATTCAGGCTGCGGTATTTTTCACCCAGTATGACTGAAGCCTAATCATACAAATGTTTTCAAGTTGCCTTTACTTCAGCTGGGTGTCCATCTGCTCGTCCATCCGTGTGACGACAGTGTCTCCATGAATGTTTCACTGAACATCAGATACCCAAGTACTCAGAACCTTATCATTGAACCTTAATAGCAACCATTTGTATTTCCCTCTCTCCTAATTTGTTCATGACCCAAAACACGAAATATTTCGTTGCATAATTGTGAATACTATCTGTAGATTCTAAGCTGGAATTCCCCCTTTGCCGGTTGTCTCTGGCTACTTATTCAATGCATTCACAGGTGGCGTCCATATGGTGTCCGTCTGTTATTGTTACAGTGTTAAAGTCTCCCATAATAACGAGAGATATTTTGTTTTCTTTATCTCCAAGTTCCTACAGTTCTTTGTGAGAAGAACACATTCCTCTTCAGTTTTCAGGAGGAGAGTCAGAACGGACAGTCTCTCAACTGCTTCCGGCCTACAGTTGGATTGTGATCCGCAGTATTGGCAAAAGATTTATTTAATCAGTATTTTAAATTTCACATTTATCTCTACAGTTGAAAATACTATTCATTAATAATCCCTGGCTACTTAAGTTTTGTTTAGTTTTGTTTCCATAACATTTCTGCTATTATTTCGAGTATTACCTTATTTTGTTGGCACTCTCTTCGCTCACTTAGTGTCGGGGTACAAATTTTCATCTCTGTTTAGAAATATGATTGTCATTTTGAGGTCCTTTCCTTTGCTCATTTATCCAACAGCCTCTTACTTACCTGACAGGTGACATTTTCCTAGTCTGCCGTGATTACAGCCCACTGTAAAACCTGTGGGCTTATTTCAGCGTTCCTGCAGGAGACTTTCGCCACTCTCCTGGATTCTGTATCGATCTTGCGTCAACGAATCCCTTTTAGTTACACGTTTGACATTTAACTGTATGAAATTATGTTAGAACATTAAATTTTGAAACTTTGATACATGAAAAACAGAGGCTGGATTTTTGAGTTAATAAACACTATTGTTGAAGAATGGATAGCGACATTTACTGCTATCTGATGTTTTATGCCCCGCAATTACGATAGAATGTAGAGTGTGTTGGCTGAGCTCATATCCGCAGGATGCCATGAGTGTAATTATAAATATTTCTGGGTCATAGTACCTACGCTTTTGCGACCAGGAGAGCGTAATCATTGTATCGACTAACTACGGGCTACATGGTCCGGGTTTCCAATCCCGGTGGGCGGACGAGATTTTCCATATCCATCCAGCCAGACCCAAAAGCCTACCCAGCCTACTGTCAAATAGGTCCCGATTCTGGTTCCCTGGAATAAAGGGGGAGGCCCGTGGCTTTAACCACCCACCCCATCTAACTTTGTGTCAGAGTACGGTCAGAGCTGTATATATACCTTCGGTCTGTGAATGCTTGGTGTGTAACGGTACAGTCGTCAGTACTTACCTTTTAAAGAAGGAAGCTATGGGGAATTTGAGGTGTGGATTGTGTCCACAAGGGACATGGAAGGTGCGGTTTAAGGATAAGGGGTTTTTCAGACTCTTGTATAATTCCGTTTGCGCAGTTTCAGACGTAGGACGATACTTCTCACAGTACATTTAAAGATTTTATTTTTGTCTCTAAAAGACTCACCAAATGTCCACGAGAATTAGATCAATGAAGAAGTGATGTTTTGAAGAGCAATCTCTGTTTGTTATGAATCAAAACGAAACAAAAAGTGACGCTCCAAAACATGACACTGTGAGACCATACAGCCTCTAGTCCAAACCGAAGTGGAGAATTTTCTTGAAACTAAAACGCAGGTGTGTGCTGTTGTTTGTGTAGTCTAGGCTTGTGCTGTGCATAGAGAATACTATCCGCACATCTTAGGCGATATACAGGAACATGTTTTAGAAGAAGCTAAGAAGTAAGAAACACAAGTACGTGGCCAACTTACCTTTAAACGACCCGATTGGTTTTAAAATTTTGAGAATTTTTATGGAGAAAGTGTTATTTAAACAGAAAAAATTACAATTATGCAATAAACGACATTTTGTGGAAAATAATACAGAGACTCTGCAGCATTTCTTAAAACGCAGTAAATGTCATTGATGCATGAATATATAAAGTGTTAAATTACAATTGATAACCCAACAAGATGCAACTATTTTGATTTATTTACTTTAATCAGCTGTACATGTTTCGGGCGATGTTTTAGCCCATCATCAGGAGCATATCACTGTAACTACAGCTTCTGGTAATGTCCACAGATGTTGCTGCTGACTGGTGTTGCCTATTGGGTTCTATCCAATACGTAACACCAACCAGCAGCAGCACCATCGGTGGGCATTACCAGAAGCTGTAGTTACAGTGATATGCTCCTGATGATGGGCGAAAACATCGTCCGAAACATGTACAGCTGATTAAAGTAAATAAATGAAAATATCTGCATCTTGTTGGGTTATCAGTTGTAATTACTAGCGATGCACGGAAACACGAACGTTAAATTTCTAGGGGGGTGTTTTTCTACGTACTTTCGCATTTGCCTCTATAGGTCGTTTAACGAATGTGTCAGTCACAAAGTGCTTCGAAACCGCAGATTGGAAAATAAAGCATTAATTGTTAAATTCTGGTATGATAAAATTTAATGGACAGTATCCTTACTGTATATTCGCAGTAACATCTAATTAGCGTGTTTAGAGTACAGTTATTCCCTCCACAAGTACATTTTATCAGGCTGTTGATATAATAGTGATTTGACTCGTACAGTTAACATTACAAGTAATCAAATTAAAAGCTCTAAAGTTGACCCTGTGACCGGCCATGAAGATCCAAAAGCTTAATGGAGGTATAGCTGTACTCTTTCTTAGACCTCGGCGCTATATGAGTATTGGTGGTCATCGCCACATCCCGGTCGCTTTACCACAGGTAAAGAGACAAAGTAACCATTTTACAGGAAGCTGGATGGCCCCCAAGGTCGGTCTGGACGAGTGCGGAAAAGCACGGCTCCATCGGGTTTCGATCGTCCAAACGCCCAAGCCACTAGCAAGTCGCTCTGCCGACTACGTCATCCCGGAACGTCCATCAAGAGTAAGGCTATCATTTGCACGTGGGTATTACATTGGTATTTCTGCTCAAAACGTGAAACTACAGGTATTTCTTACCTTTAGAAAATTTCTATGTAAGACTACGTGTGATTGCGTGTAATGATTATAAGGTGCTTCGTTTTTTGAAATTCGTGTTATGTATTTATTTATGTTTAATTACTGACTCAAGTGTTTAATAAACAATTACAGATACTACATAGAAATGAGGGGGACCGCAGTGGTACAGCAGTTAAGGTGCTGTGCTACAAATCGGAAGGTCGCTCTTTCGATTCCAGGTGGTGTCATTGGAAATTTGCATTGACATAATCCTTCCGATCGCGCTATAGCCCTGGGGTCGTCTCAGCCTCTAACAGAAATGAGTACAGGAGCATCTCCTGGGGCTATAGGCAGCCGGTGCGTAGGGCTGGACATCCTTACCACCATCCTGTGCCGTTGTCACGTAATCTGGGAACCTTAACTTCCTGGAACACTCTGGGCCACTCCAGGCCTGTAATGGGACTGCTTTACTTTTACCTTTACATAAAAATGAGGCCGATGTGGCTGCTCGGTCTAAGGTGTGGGCCTTCGATCTTTCGCTTGCGGGGATTGCGGGTTCGAAATCCGCCGTTTGCATGGATGTCTGTCTCTGGTCAGTGTTATGTATTATCAGGTAGAGGTCGCTGCAACGGACCGATCACTCGTCCGGAGGATTCCAACCGAGTGGTAACTGAGTGTATTCTAGCACTTCCTAGGGGAGGCCTAGGCCAAGTAGGAGCAAAGGATGTAAGAAGAAGGCAAAACCAAATAACAAAATCAAGACATAACCGTATCCCTTAACGTAACATATGTAAATCCCGTGCAGGCATCTTCCACCGAACAACTTTAATGTGCTACTGTAAATAACACGGCATCCACCCTCTCTTGATTTACATCTCGAAAAGGTGTCAAACCCTCGACTTTTGACTGTCCCAGCGAACTTCAAACCCCAATTAACTTGACATTGACAAATACCTAACAAACTAAAATCCCCTTTGTAAATACACTCAGCCTATTCTATTGTAGGCTAACCTCCACTTTTCTCACTCTTCAGCTACGTGTCTATCCTAATTCACATATAACTCCATCTCAGTCTCTGTTCTTGTAATCTATCCTTCTCCCTGCTACCATACTGACCTTTTGTATCAACTACCAAACGCTACTGACCTCCCTCCTATGCAAATATTTTGTATCCCTACATTTCAGAAATTAATTTTGATCCTTCTAATTAAAATAATTTTTTCCAACGGTTGTAAAGACACGTGCAAAGCGTGAAATAAAATGAAAGTAGAGCATCTAGAACATAATCATAGTAATAATCATTATAAAAAACATAAGTTCTTAGTGGATAATCTGAAGGTTATTCTTAGCCAACGCAGAAAGTTTTGTACAATTTGCAAGTAAAAGGAAATAAGTAAATGTTATGTAAATTTTGTATTTACAATAGTAATGGCAGCACGTTTCTCCATTTTTCAATTACCTTTCCTGTTTCCGGGCTGAACCAACCATGGGATTTTTTTTTAATTGAACGAGTAGGAAAGTTTTCCCGTATTGGAACGTGTGCCTTCGTTGTGTAATTTCAACACTTTTATTCATATTTCATTTGACTGACTGCAAATATCAGCACCCAGCGCTTGGATGAATGTGTTATATACAGATATAAGTTAAGACTGTATAGCTACTTGTTAGCTTAAAGCAAAAGGATTTGTTTTTATAAAGATTATAAGAGAAGGAAATACACATTGCTCCTCTGTGAATAATCTAACAAACAAAACCGTAAAGTTTGTCCAACACTCAAATGTTGTTATTGATTATAGCTGTCTTGACTCCATAGAGTGGGCTAATGTCACAGATGCCAGTGATTGTTCTTGTCGAAATGCCATGCAGTACGTCATGCATTGGATGCCATGGAATAAATGCCCTGTCTTAGGTAGTCATTAGTCACTGCAGGACAAACGTGACAAGGCAAATTCGAAAATAAATTGAAGAAGTAACTTGTAACACAGTTCTAGAAGGCCTAAAAAAGAGACAGTCGATCCCAGTGGCCGATCGGTCTAAGGTTTAGGTCTGCGACTTCTCGTCTGCTGAGATTTTGGGTTCGAATCCCACAAGGGCATGGATTTCTCTGTCTGTTGTGAGTGTTGTGTGTTGTGAGGTAGAGATCTTCGCGACGAGCTAATCACTCGTCCGGAGGAGTTCTACCAGTTGTGGTGCGTCGTTGTGTGTGATCTAGAAACCTCGTGAATGAGAAGACCGTGGCTCACTGGGGGCTGTTGCGTCCAAAAAAAAAAAAAGAGAGAATAATTGGGTTATTATGTAGCCTGTTATACAGAAACGTATAAGTGTAATCGTTTTCGGTAATTTTGATGGCGGGGTAGCAAATTTCGGAGGAATGTGGTGGCTGGCGCCGGATTGGGCAGCAGGGTTTCGATTTTAGGCAACAGCTGAGACATTTCCCCTTGCCATCGGGGCCAGCTTAGTTGTGGGTCGAGCGGATTGTTTTTCGGGGGCAAAATGACTGCGTTGCAAAGTCGCCACTAACAATACGGTGAAATAAATGTTCAAAATCCCAAATTATAATGTTTTATATTGTTTCATTCAGCCTTCTGCTATGTCATCCTGGTCAATACGTTCTTCTCAATTCCTTATCCTTGAACACTTTCAATCGTTTTTTTCCTTTTAGTCTGGGGAACTTAATCTTTTAAAGCCTAAAGGTTTCTTTACGTGCCACCAGGTTTAACATTCAAAAATTCTGCATGGTGCTCGCTTTGCGTTGAGTGTTGTGTACGGATCTCAGCATCTTTGCTTTATGCGTTATTAACTGATTGGTTTTTATAACCGTGGTAGGAAGTATTTACAGCGCGGTACGGACTGATTCCTTATATAAAGAAGATTACGTTTTGTCTTTAAAAGATTAAGACTCTAAATCACATAAAAGTACGATATTTTTTAATATTAGCTTCGCAATATTGGAATTATTTGATTTAACATGAACATTTCTAGATGTCACCTAATTTTTTACTATAGGCTACGGTAAAGTTGTCACTGTATAAGCTATAATGGCAGTAGGCCGGGTTGGTGATGAGCTTCACTTGCCGGCCGCTTTAACAACAAGAAACAATTCCCTGAGTTCTGGGTTCGCCCAAGAGTGTTCTGGAGTCTTAGAAGAAGAAATAAATATTTTTTTCCGCCGGGAATCAAACTTCGATTCCTAGGACCTCCATCTAGCCTGCATTCTAGCCCCTTAAAGACTATGTCATACCGGCTGTCTAATGTCACTCATTATGTAGCCTGTCTTGCGACAAATCCAAAGTCTCCTCCAAACACAGTTATTCACAAAGAGTGAGGCAGTCTTTCCTCTCATAAATTCCAGTATCATATATTTTTTAACGTCATCCAGTAGTTGCTGTGTCTTCTTCCTCGCCTTCCCTTCCCTCTAGCTTTTCTTACCTTTCGTTCAAACAGTTGTTTCGAATGCGGTTCCTAAGCAAGGTGTTACCAACCATATTAGTTTTTCTTTGTTTTTTTTTTTAAGTAGAACGTTCCTTTCTTCCTTGACTCTTTGTCATACTTCTTCCTTTTTCACGTAATCGGTTCAACTGATCTTCTGTATCGCTCTGCAGCATAAATTACAGCCTACAAATAGTAATACATAAATACATATAATTTATAAATAAATTGCAACTGATTACTATCACATTGTAATATTATTTCTTTTTATTACCAGACATTCTTGCATGTTGTATCTTTTTTTTCTAAACAACGTGTTTCACGAAAGGCTGGGCTTATATATGGCATAAATATATTTGTAGGACGATTAGCTATGAATAATAAAGAATAATATTAACATGCCTTTAGTATTTGTTAAACATCCGCCGTGGTAATATTTATAGTGGTGTTACGGACTATCTACAAGCATTTCTATAAACATTATACATTGAAAGAACTCAACAATTTCAAAATTTCTAATCATATTTAAGTCGAGGTAACGTAATTAAAATTGTACACAAGATTATTATTTATATATTGTTTGTAATTCAGGTCTACTAATACTCTGTTGCAGAGTATGAAGTGTTGCGCCATCCTAATAGCGGCACTTTCTGGAAAGTGTATTTTGCACTCAGAAGTTCTTAATTTACTTAAAGTTTACACGAAACAGAATAAATCATTCAAACTCTAAAGTAAGTTAATAGAAGTGCCCACTTCTGCTAAATTTATTTTGAGAAACTCTGAACTTGTTTTATTATCTTTCAAACCAAGCTTAAGACATTTCTTAAGAGCAATATCTATAACTAATCATAACCACAACCGACTCACTTATAGTTTCATTTTTATGACATCTAGTTTCAACCCTAAACTGGAGTCGTCATCAGGCCATGACAAAGGAACTTGAAACATAATCAGAACTAAGAACAAAAGTTGGAAATCTCCCGTTTTTGCATTAAAAATTCATTTAAAATGTATGCAAAGCGTAGAATTAAAAACAGTTTCAAACAAGCCTAAAGATGTTTTTAAAAATTTACAAATCTTTTTATTAAAAAATTGTTTTTGAAAACTTATTACAAAATTTCCAGTGGACGGAAGCAGCGTTTTGTTTCATCCACTGTGATGTTTCTTATTAACTTACTGTATTAAATACCAGAATGGTGGCGCCACCGGTACTGTATGTTAAGACCCGATTTTTGTTGTTGTATGTAGGATGAAGTTATCATTTGCTGTAAAGTTACGGAGTGACGATAAAATAATGAAGAGCAGATAAGATGATGTCATTAACACATATCAAAATCTACGAGGATCTTATCTTATCGCCTTCGCCAATGAAAGTTTGTAATAAGTTTTTAAAATCAGTTTCTAAATAAAAATATATAAAAACTTGTTAAAATATACTTAGACGACTTTGAAACTGTTTTTACTTGTACATTTTGCATGCAATTTTAAAGTACTTTTCGATGTAAACAAGGAAGAACTCCAACGTTTGCATTTAGTTTCTGTATGTGTTTCAGTTTCTTGTATTATGACCTGATGATGACCCGAGTTTAGGTTAGAAAATAGTTTTCATATAAATAAAACTATTTGCAAGTTGGTTGTGATTGTGAATATTTATAGATTATTTTTTGCTACACCAACAGGGATGTTTCATACAAAATTTCTTAACAGGTTTACCTTAGAGAGGAATAATTGTCTTTGTTTCTTTGTAAATTTTGAATACCTTCTGAGATTTGTATGAATCTCGAGGGTTCTCTTCTGGAGCCTGACAGTGCCTCACGAGATAAACCGACATAGACATAGTTACGAAGCGTCGGGATTTGATTACTCCTTGAAGAAGCTCCATATCCCAGAAGAACGAAATCCTCGGCCACACCGTTACAGAAACCACACAACTCGCTTAGGTAAATATTCAGTAAATAAAATGAAGAATGTTTCTGCCTGTATAACTTGTGATAAAGGAATAAATCATTATAACGTCAATAGGTGTGTGTGTGTGTGTGTGTGTGTATGTATGTGTACTGTAGTGTGTGTGTGTGTATGTATGTGTACTGTAGTGTGTGTGTGTGTGTGTGTGTGTGTGCGTCTGTGTGTGGGTGTGTGTGTGTTCTTAAGAACCCCTGGAAGTTTGTAGTGCTTTTTTTTCCTGGAGCATATATAGCTTTATACTTCTTCATTTGTATTTGTTAATTTAACCCAAAATCTTACATTTGTCAATTTATCGTAACCTCTGGTTTACGCCGTAACCATATACAGCAAGATTTGCAATAAGTAGGACACAGTGCGTATAAAATACAACAGAAAAAATGTAATTATAAATATCTGGCATAAACAGCGATGCTTCCTTAATTTATGTACCAAACCGGATATCTATTTATTGTGTACTTTAAAGAAATCGCAAGAAACTTTCGGTCTACAGATTCTCTTTTTCGTTGTTCAAAGATAAACGAATTTTCAGTTGTTTTAGGGGCTGTTGCGAAGATGCCAAGTGCGTCTGTTGCTTCTGTACGTCTGTCTGTCTCTTTGTTTGTATGAAACAAATCGGCTTCCGCTGAATGGACTTTGGTGAACTTTTATTTTGGGCATTTTTACTAAAATTTATTGAGAAGATTCAATTTGATTTAAAATCAGAAAAAAAGGGCACATTTCACAAAAATTGGCCCTGGGGTCTTTTCCGCTCTCCATTTTCTTCCTTGTATTATTACTGACTGCAGGAAATTAAACCCAGGAACTTGTGGACTCCCGTGGCATAATGTTCGACACACAAACACGACATGCACAGAAACACGCATACACAAACGGCACGGTGAACTCAGGCACAGACTGTTCCTTATCTAGAATTTATTGATAAATAATGCTTTGCGGGTTTCAGTTTAAAACTTATGACTCTAAGGAATATTTGCATTATTATTATTGTGCTTTTATAAGCTTTGTTTTTGAGACCATTTTCTAGTTAATAAACAAATCATTTTCCATGAAATCATAAGAATCGATGGAACATTGTAGTAATATCCCTTGTAAGTTCATGTAAACTGCAGCTAAAAATCACGAATACATCTTGAAACGTATATAGTTCGGCAGCTGAAAAGGTGTGTTGTCCGTGTCGCAAATGAGTGAATTTGGGTTCGGTTTCAAATCGTGACATAGAGAATGCAGAACCTTTGTAACAAACCTGTCAGAATAGCTGTCTACTGGAACAGTCCCTCTAAAATGATGTTACTTGGCTACCTGGACATTACGTGCCTTACTCTAGAAGCTTTAGAAACTTGTTAGTATTCTGCACGAATCTTCGGAAATTAAGTTTTCCCGCCTTTTCTCAAAGCGAACTGTCATCGTGTTTGAGGAAAGGAAGGAGAAAAAATCGGTTCGTTACAATCCCGTGTCAAGAGTAAAGCGAATTTTCTTTTATTTCTTCTGAAGTAAATCCGACATTGAGGAAGCGTCTGAACGAATGACAGCAACCGTGAGTTATACAGCACCTGAGGTTCGTAATCGCTGTTAGGTAAGCGGCCATCACTGCTTCGACTAGCTAACAGCCTCTCTGTAGGGCAGAGCTTCGGCGTGTTCTAGCTTGCATATAAACCAGGGAAAAAGTTGTGCGGGAGGAAATCGAACCCTAGGGACGCACTATTTGTCGAAATTTCTTTCGTTTTCCTCGGTGCTTTTCTATCTTTCTTTTCTTTATCTTCGTTCCTTGTCTAGCTGTGAAATACTTCGACTTTTCTTACATTTTCTTATTCGTTTATGTTCTGATTTTTCCTCATCAAAGGTAGGGTTTATCAGATTCGTTCGTTAATATTGCATATGCATACGATATATGTAATATCATCCAGTATTAACAATATATCGTTTATTTCCAAACATAACAGTACATTTAACACGGGTCCATGTGTGTAGTGCCGTGGTCAAGAAAGAGTAGAGCTTTACTCCCCCTATGGGCCGTACGGCCTGTACATAGCCTCAGTGCCTGTACAAGGGTGCACTTTTTACTTTGTGTGTATAGAACGTTTGTCAGATATGGTCACATTTTCCTATAAAGTCGGGGGTGGTGTAGTGAGTATGGTGTCACGCTACCGGCTGTAAAGTCCGGAGTTCGAACCCCGGTGTTGGCGACATTTTCCGCGTTCATTGAAACCTGCCCCCATGCTCACCATTCGCCTCTCTAATGAGTACCGGTCCTCTTTCCCGGGGGCAAAGAGGCCGAGGCATGGTGTTGACCACCCACTCCCTTATAGCGCCGACGTCGAGCATGGGTAGAGCTATACCACCTCTACCCCTCGTCTTTGCCTACTTAGCATGTTACGGACCGCTTAACCTTTTCTCTCTAAAGTTACGAAATAGTTTCCTCTCAGGTACACTATATATAGGCGTCATATAAGGGAGGACCTGTGACAGGGATGCAGGAATTGAAAAGGAATAAGGAATCTCGCAGGGGAACTAACACCGTCGACATGATGAAAAGAGAAGTAATATTGATATTTTGAACTAATATGCATTGGCTCAATGTAAAGACGATAACGGATAATTAAGATAGAATTTGCGGGAATTTAGCTAAATTACTTTTTATTACTGATAAATCAGGGCATTACGTTTCTAGGCCACAAATTTTAAATTATTCTCCAGAAATATTTTGCGTAAAGTGAAAAATGTTGCCTAAGCATACGATGCACACGCAACAGGCGCGTTCGGCTGAAGGAATTTTATATGGCATACTGACATCCATGATCTCTTCTTATTTATTGCCAACTCAAATAGGCCTATGTGAAATGTTTATTCGTATGAGTAAAACTTTGTGCTTATATAGAATTTCATTGGATTTGGAGTATAGGTTATTGTGTAAAGTGAGCAAATCTTTCTTTTAATGATAATCCAGAAGATGAGACTTCGGTAATCTTCGCTTATAATAGGAAAAGGGCTGTTAAATTTCACTGTGCAGAAAAAGATGTGAATGCATAACATTAAAATTGTTGTTTAATTACCTCGTCATCATCATCATCATCATCATATTCCTGAAGCGTTAGACGTGTTTCCTGTTCCTTGATCCTCCAGATGAAATTGATTCCTCCATCTCTTCCTCGATCGTCCTATGTTCCTTCGTCCATTTGTTTTATATTGTAGTGCTTCTTTGGTAGTCTGTTTGTGTCCATCCTCTGTACATGTTGTAGCCACTTTTTCTGGTACTGTTTTATTTCATTTACTATGTTCTGTGCTCCCGTTTTTTGCCTAATACATTGATTCCGTATTGAGTGTCGGTCCGCTTCTTCCTTTTGATGATTTTACGAGTATCTTGGTGTCTCCTGGATAGGTTACCGGTCCGTCGCAAGGTGAGTCTAGTGGTTGGGCTGCCACCTTGATGCCTCTAGATCTGCATGCTTTTCTGTAGGGGTGTGCTCCCTTAGCTGAATGGGCCCAGCTTTAAGGCACTGTACTTTCGCCTGCACCCTCTCCCGTCTGCTGCAGTTTTAGCTGTATTACCCAGGGGTCACTCGGTCATAGCTTTCGTGGACGTGGTAGTAGGATTTGCCGACAGAGCCGCCATTGTTGTTGCAGTTTATTTTCTCAGGATTTGTGGGTTTTACATATCAGCATCTGTATAACCCCTGAGACCATGTCGGCCTTTGAACCCCGTTTAATTACGTAGAAAGTCAAAAGCCCTAGTGTAAAATTTGTGGTGTGAAGTTTGTATTTTATTTTATCTATAATTTTTATTTAGTTATACTAAACATTAAGCGCAGAAACAAGTGTAGGCACAAAGATTCATCTGTTCTGGTTTTAAGTGTATAAACAAATACTGGAATGGATCAACACATATAATAACCCCCCTAACATGATCTCATATGAAAGTCCTATTCGATTTGTTTCCTGCTTACAGACAGGCGTATAGGAAGGTGTTTATTAATAGCCGCTTCGTGGTGTTTTGAATGCGCCTAACAAAGGGATGCAAGGGTGCAGTTGGGGTTAAAAATGGATACCCTCATTACGAAGCAGAAACGGCATGTCGGTATATCACTGTTCAGGTTTAGTCCGATTTTATCATTCCTAATTTTTTAGACATGCCGATAAGGAGCCAGCCATTTAACATCCGACTGCACGAAAATATTCTAGAAAACGGCTATAGTCTAATTCAGGGACGGATTTAATATTTTCGCAAAACAAAAACTTTCGTTCGTATGACAAAATTTGATTATTTGTGGTTTAGTTTCCACTAACCAATAATTAACAACTAACTAACTAACTAATTAATCCTTCGTGAGACGCTGATAGGTTCCCATTTAGTTATGAAATTTATATTTCCTGCAGAACCTGAGGTTCCTGTACCCTCTTCACAACGGCCTGCAACTCGCCTCTGTTCTGAGCCAGCAGAATATAGCCCACACGTTTATATCCCACTTTTTGATTAATTTTAATTTTACCCTTCAATTCGTGCCTAAGTCTTCCAAGCGGCATTTTTCCTTCTGTTTTGCCAACCGCAAATCTGTTTGCACTTCCCATCGCACCGTGCGTGATTGTGAGTTCTGTTCCAATGCCTAACACGTCTTAATTGGAAACCCAGAATATAATGCAACGCTTGCGTGACTCATGAATTTGTGAGAGGAAATTATTAATGCCGATCGTAGAGAAAAAAAATGTGGCGCTCTGTGTGAGATTTACTTTTTACATTTTGGGGATCATTGGCAGTTTTGTGAAAGTGTTAATGCGTCAAGCCTTCCACAAGCATAGACACGTTTCTAAAATATAAATTGTGCCTGTTCACACTAAGAAGGCATATAAGAAGGAAAACAGACATAGCTCCAGTCATCCATCGTGAAAGTTTGTCGTCATTTGCAGGGCCTAGACGCTTTACCACTTACTTACTTACTTACTTACTTACTTACTTACTCCATGGTGCAGAGTCCTTCTTGAGAAGCTAACTGGTCTGCAGCTAGTCAAGAAATTCCCCGCATTTCACGGAACCCGAAGGTTCATT
>Ga0123357_10004997_pt1 | contig 15759 bp, 6 predicted proteins | sample TergutEmb28metaG_FD_89873 | JGI IMG/M metagenome (GOLD analysis project Ga0123357, IMG submission 89873) | Embiratermes neotenicus P4 segment gut microbial communities from Petit-Saut dam, French Guiana - Emb289 P4 | ecosystem: Host-associated > Arthropoda: Insects > Digestive system > Gut ... | reverse complement strand
GTATATCAGTCGCCAAACAAGCAATTCTTATTTCAGAGCGGAGTACACAGCAAGCAACTTGTTATATGAAGCACGCCGTCACAAACAGAATTCCTGTAACAGCAACGCTTATCAGAGTGAATGAGGCTTCGGATTTTAATGATTCAGTTGCTTAGCATAAAAAAAAAGCATACAGCTGTTTCGAAGAGTACAGACTGAGTAGAAATTTGGTATTCAGGAGGCGCATGTGTACTTTATTTGGTAAAGTGGCCGGAGCGTGAATCTGACCACAAACCACTATATAATGTGGAGAAAACGAGTGGGGCTATAATTCTAAGCCTCTACATGAGTGTGTTGGGCATTTAAATGGCCAGTGGTTTGGTGCATTCGTAAGATGAGGATTTAAAAGGATCTGGTGCGTTCATCGGATAAAGGTTAATATGCAATTTGCAACACCTTAAAATTACGAGATCTCGTTTACATTTCAATGTAAATGAGATCTCGTAATTTTACATTGAAGTATAAACAAGATCTCGTAATTCTAAGGCATTGCCAATTGTACATTAAGGACCTTTTAAGTTACAGCCTGATAATGGCTTCATGAAAGCCAAAACATTGTAGCTGTTATGTTTTTTTAATTAATTTTATTTCATGTAATACAGCTGTGTTGGACTATAAAATTATATATTTCTATTAATCACTGAAAACACAATGGGGACGCCTCACCTTAAAACTGCTAGTACCAATGTTTTTATGCAGCTTAGTGCCCTCATGTTTGGGGCATAAATAAAACATACCATTTCTACCCTCAAAATGGAGGCACCAAGACCCTCTGAAACACTGGTACCTACTGACCTACCTACTGGGCAATTTTGTCCCATATCCATAAAGGCTGTAATGTTGGTATATAAAAAATTTTATACTCATTTAAAAATTTTTGTACTAAAATTAGCTTCATTTATTTCAGTATAATACTGCAGTTACTTACTGGTTGTTACTCAGATTCAGCACCAGCAGAGATCTTGCATGTTCCAAACCTTCTGGAACTTCTTTAAGGTTGTTGTGACTAAGGTCAAGTGTCGTCAGTTCCTCTAAACCAAACAGCTCTGCTGGAATTCCTGAACTCTTCACTCGGTTGTGGCGAATATTGAGCGTCCTCAAGCAACCAAGTTCTGTCAGTTCCCCATACAAACGTTCAAGACCATTTCGTACCAGTGACAGATGTTCCTAAAGCAATTAAAGACAAATAATAGCTAAACCAAGAATGACAAAGATAATTCTTCTTCACCTTACTGAGCAACAACAAGGTGCTGAGGAAGCTACTTGGGCCTACGAGACTACATAACAAGGAGATTCATGATCTGTACTTCTCACTAAATAATATTTGGGTCATCAAATGGCAGTCTTTGCTTACTTCCCTTATGAAAATGCAAAGCTGTGCATTGTCACAAAGCAAATACAAATATGTGAATGTCTCTGTCCACACAATACAGAATTGGTCTTAAAAACTGTTTCTGGTCATCCTTTGGGTTTCTGCATCAGGTAGTGGTTGAATGTTTTGACATTTCAGAGGCATGTACTTACATCATCGTTAGGGTGACTGAATCTGGTTCAGGTAGATGATGAAATAGTTGGAAGGAAGTGATGTGTACAAAATATGGAAATGGGAGGAGAGGAAATGGCTTATACCAAGCTAATGGGAGTCCAGCACTCCAAGAATGGCCCATTCCAGTGGCCCCATAAGGGCTATTCTTGGAATTCTAAACACCCATTGGCCTTGCACAAGCTCTATCCTCTCCTCCCACTTCCCTACCTCTGACTGACATAAACGGCTTCCAACTTCACATGTAACTGACACAATCCTCGTTTCCACAATTATTTCAGCAACCATCTGAACCAGATTCAGTCACCCTGAAGATGGAGGTAGAAGGTTCCTCCAAAACATTGGAATATTCAACAACTACCTGGTGGAGATGCCCAAAGAAGGACTATCAACTGACCAACACTGCCATGAAAACCGAACACCTTGTACTAAAAACTACTAACCAATTTCAGTAGCTTTCCTAGTTCTTCTGGTATCTGCATCAAGTTAGTCTTGTCCAGTTTCAGCCACTGAACACCAGTCATCAATCTTACTGCATCAGGAAACTTTCCATCCTGAACAGAGAATTAAGAAACAATTCATCAATGTGGCACATCTTTCAGGGCAATAACTATATGCACTAATTTAGACACTCATGTTGTGGTTTATGACACTGTGTCATGCAGGAGATAGTTACTGACATTCTGGGGTAATGCACTGCCTACACGTACACAATGGAAGTCTCCTGACATAAGTTTTCTGGTTTCCACAGGGAGTTTTGTTCAAATAATGGTTACCTTTTGGGCTTATACACCATGCACCATGATGCTTTGCTCTAAACTCCCATTGGCTTGTTATAATTACTGTCCCTTCTTTCCTTTCCTGTAAATCCAATTGGTCAAAATCCTGAAACCTTTCTATACAATCAACACATTTTCATTCTACGAATTACTTCAGTATCAACCTCACCTATCTTCAGTCATCTTTAAGACGGTGGCAGTATATTCCTCACAAATGTCGGAAAAAACTACACAGTATAAAAACCCAAAGGTCAACCACTATCAAACATCTCTTGCTTCAGTGTGACAAATATCTGCAAAATATTACTAAAATCACCAACACTACTGATACACAACATTCACAGGCTGCTTATTTTACACAAAATGACAGTCCCTAGACTGTGGTACACCATAGCCTACAAGATCTTAAACTGTGGGAGATTTTCAAAATGAGAGGAGGAGTGATCATTCCTACTTAAAGAGACAAAGAAGTCTTAGGGTTAGAAGAAACCAGGCTTCAGTAGCAATTTGTAATGCTTGGCCAGAATGCCAAATATGATTAATTTAGTACACAATGTGTACAAGATAATATGTGAATCAAAATTGTTCATCCCACAGAGTGGAAATCTGGTGGTTGGGGCAAAGGGGTGGAAAGAAATTTTTGAAATTTCAGGGGAGATTCTCTAAAAATGCTATATGGATGCCAATAGATGTAGCTGATTAAGAGATGTGTAGGGATAACAGAAGAAGAAACATACTGTGTATGGTGGTGAAGTACTGGTGTATGGTTGAGGTCAATGAGCAGAGATAAAAATGAAAGGGTTTTTTATGAATGGCAATTAGAGAACAAATTTGAAAGTTGGGCTAAAGCTTAAGGGGCAGCTTAACAAAACTGGTTTGAGATTTACTTGGCTAAAGCTGCAGGAAACAAATACAAAAGCTGTGATACACAAAGACAAATACTCTTAGCAAATATTAGGGAAAAATGTTCATTAGTATTTTACTGGGAAATGCAGGAGGGATAGAAATGGGAGTACTGTAACATATAATGTAACAGAAATGAGAAAACTGGCCTAGCACGATTTTAATTGGGGATTTGGAAACTGGGAGGGTTAAGGGGTGGAGGAGGAGGGGGATATGTCCACATGCAGAGGTCAGGAAAATAGCACTCACATTGTATTAAAGTGTCCATAGACACATAGAAAAGAACTGATGAATAGCAAGTGGCTGGCTATGAATGAAGGAGATTAAAAAAATAACAGGTTGCAATAATGCCAAAAAAACTAAGAAATTTAAGAGAACTTTTGTATAAGATGCAAATGGAAGAACTGTGCAAGGAAAATCAGATGATGGACAGATTGAGTAGCATAACAAATAACAATAAATGGCTAAAAAATTGTATTAGGGCTAGATAATGCAAAACCCTGCTCTTTAGTAGGCACAGGCCCTGCAGTATGTATTTCATATACTGTAATAATGACTCACATTTCTATTCTATTCTCTTCTTACTTGCCTAATCAGCAACCATTCACCTACCTACAATTTTACTCACAGTGGTAGACTGTACACACTATGGTGTGGTTTCCTTTCAATGAACTACCTCCACCAGCCACCATTTAAACATTTATCACACTTTTGTTTCTCAGTGCATGGCTTGAACAAGTCATGTGCATGTTATGGTGTGCTTCGATAGGCAACCTACATCCCATGCAACTACAAGATTAACCAAGTTTTACCTAACATAACTGTGTCCTACCATTATAAAACCTAACAAGGAAAGAATACTGTGGGATCAAAGAGTCCAAATGTACCTGATGCAAGTACTCTAATCTTTACACCCACAGACTCAACACAAACATTTAACCTACTACTACTACTAGTACTACCACCACCGGTATTAGTAGCAGCAGCAGTATTGTAATACTGGTGGCAACAGTGGTACTGTTATTATTATGACTACTGCTGTTATTGCATGCCAAATTAAATACAAACTTACTATCACAAAACATACTTATTAAAATTAACAAAACAAATTTGTGTAGTATTGTATATTTGTCTCAGCCTTATATTGTCCTGTACGACCCAAGACAAAACGTCAAAATAAAATGATCTCGATGCAGGACGTGAAGTGCATTCTGTGGTCATAGATTTATAACATGTCTTTCAGGACTCATATCCTGGATTCTTTCACACTAAATTTCTACGATTTTCGATGAACTCTGCAATGCAAACAACACATCACCTGACACATAAATGTCAGAATGGGTCCCATAATAACACGCTAAGGACAGATGTTATGTCTGGGTTAGGAATTACTGCCTCATCGACTACTTGCAACAATCCATCATTTTCGTACCCTAAAGGTGGAGGCAGTAGGCTCCTCCGAAACGCTGGCAACAACCTAAAGGCTACAGGGCGTTTATACCTTCTTAGACCTTCTTCATTCAGCGTAACGCACCACGTCGAAAACGACAAATACATCGTCTTTATTTTGTAATACCATCTATTTAAAACTGCGAATAAACTTACGCTGAAGTCATTGCTCGTAAAATCAACGCCTCGAACAAACGGCAACACTCCTGTACTTGCCATTTCGGTATTCTTTATCGTTCAATTTCTTTATGCTATAATGACACACTAACACCCATCGTCTGCTATTGCGATAACACGATAAGACACCCAGTTCGGCTGGTTGATTCAAAACGGGAATATATCAGTGCTGCCAACATGACATACACACGTAAAGTCCCTTTCGTAAATGCCACTTACTTTCAACATCACTGTCAACCCGAATTATATGAAACTCGATCGAAAGCTATACACCGAATTCCCAATGTTCATAATTACTGCCGAAAAGCACAAACGTATGTCACTTTATTTCACTACCTTGAGGTCTCAGGCTGCAACCTCTTGGAATACGGGTATAGCAAGTGACCAATTCACATGGCGTCGTACAGAACAAGAGTGGAATGTTTAACAATATTGGGCAGCTCTTAACTATGACTTTCGAATCTCAAAATTTGCAACAATTAGTTATTTCCATGAGAACAGCCAAATAGTAAAAGTTGCATAAAAGTTTTGGAAGAACCCCCAGAAAATTAAGTTACTCTTCTCAACAAAGTGTAGGGCAAAATCCCAGCATAAGCACCTAGTAAATTCATTGACAGTGTAATGTACGCAACATTTAGTAATCTGTTGGTCTTTTTGTAAAAGCCGGAATGTGCTGGCAGTAAAACTTTATTTGACGTAATTAGTAAACACTGGGCAGCTTACTTCACAGTTGTTTGCTGAAAGGTGTATGCGTGCCCCAGATAAGGGTTGTAAGTATTGAGAAAAATATTTGAGTCAGCACATCGCCACTATAAAATCCCAAGGAAATTAGGTTAACACAAGACTCGGCGTAGAGATTCGACGGAAAGACTTGCACACTTGCAAGGTTGGTTTCAAGAAGTAATTTTGATCTACGACACGGCGTATTCTGTGGCCTGAAGAAGTTATACTTCATAAATATTATTGGTTGAGATGTCGGGCTGCTTCATACTCTGGCTGGTAACAGGAGGTAAGCTGATCTGACCGATTATCTAAATTCATTGTTTTAGCGAGTTACTTTTGGAAATGAAATACTTTTCTAAATTTTACGATTAACGCTTGGGATTTAATAGTGGCGTGTCGGTTTATGAACTTACAAATTTGCGTAACTATGGGATTGCAGAAACATATCTTCAACCAGTGTAACCTGCTTGTATATTTATGTATATATAGTAGATAATAGAATCTTTGTTAAATTGTTACGCAGTTCGTCTCCCACATACCCCAAGGCAGTCCTTGATACCTAGATAACCGTAAGCCCTCTGACTAGGCCATTGCTACCATTCTCAGGATAGGCCTCTTAACGGCCACAGAAGAGTCGCCCAAACTTACCGCTCGGCTGGGCGCTACTCAAAGTAGTGACGGTACTGTGGACCACCCCGTGTCATTACATTGATTGTTGGCAGCGGTGTGGACACAACACCTGGGCACTACAGAAATTGCTGACAGCGGCGTAAACACCCGTGGTCACTACAACAGTGGGGCGGAGTTCATACATTTGGGTATGACACTACCACTCAACATTGCTTTTACAAGGGTCTTAGGGGCAAATAAATTAGGAAAATGCTCCCTTCTATTCAATTCAGAATCATTGCTATTTAAGAGCATAATGGTCAAATATGCAACACCATAATTTCTGTGACTAAGAAACTTAGTCCCAAAGGATGCCAAGTATGACATTTGGGGCTAAGATGATGTATTAGAAGTTAGGAATAAACTGAATGATGAGGGGCTTTGTGATTTGAACTACCAAATATGATTAAGGTTAAGATATCATGCAGGATTAGATGGGCACTGCATTTGGAACACCTGGCTGAGAAGAGAAATCCATACAGAGTTACAGTGGAGAATCTTGAAGAAAAGATATTGCTTCAAAAACCTAGGTGTAATTGTGTATATATATAAACACTGAATCTCATCTTACAAGGGACAGGATTGGGTGATGTGGACTAGATTTATTTCGCTCAGGACAGGGAGAAATGGTGGACACTTTTAAACATGGTAATAAACTTTCAGACTTCATAAACTGTGTGAAATTTCATGTCCAAATTAGGAACCATTAGCTTCACAAGAAGGAATCTTGATACTTGGAGTTCATAACAATCCCCATTGGACAAAATTCATAAGATTTTAAATGCACTTGCATTTCTGTGCACTGCAAAAATTTGTGTTCTCACATGTCCTACCACTTCTGTCAGTTTCTGTGTCACTGTAAACAAAATTAGAAATTAAACTTCCCTGACATCAAAGTTCTTCCAAAGGACAGAAATTTTGCATCAGATCAGAATACACAATCACATTTCAAAAAACAACAGAACAGTTTACAGTTATAAATTGAAACACTGGCCAACTAACCAACTTCAAGCACCAGAGTCCTTCCTGGGACCTACTAGTTCCTCAGTTTGTTGAGTACAGCACTTTCAGTTGTAAGGTTGACACTCTGATTCACAGTATTAAACAAATAATTATGTTCGGGAAAACGGATGGTATATTCTAATTTGCACAGTGTAAGTAGAAAGTTAACAACAGTTCATTATAAAAAAAAAAATTGCTTTTCATTTAAAAGACTGCCTAATTTTGTCCAAAGTGCAGAAGGAACTCCTAACCACTGCCAAGAACTGAACCCCAGTCATCCAGCCTACAGCCTAGTCACAATATTTAGTGAGACAACACAAATTCTTTAGCATATGTAGGTGAATAACAAGAGAGGCAATGTAGGTTTAAACATAACACTGTGGTGTGTTCACGTAAGCATTCTGCAGTGAAAACATAATTATGAATTCTGCATATGCTGTTGTTGCCCAGTTACATGTCACTACCAACTATATAATAATACTGAGCATTGCACAATAATGCTTTTATGATAAATCTGTCACCAGGAACAATGCAAATTGTATGTGCCAGTGTTTGAAAATTATGTTACAACTAATGTGTACTCTTTTTACATGTCACATTTAAATGCTGCATTGAAACAAAAGAATGTTCATTTGCTCATGGCCTTACTTATACATACAATTTGGCTACACAGATTGTAATTGACAAATCAGTTGTTGCATAGTTTCTCAATTCTTGTTCAGTGTTGTGGTAAAACATTTCACGAGATGAGACGGAATTAATCAATTATGAAGCAGTAGGTATTAAATATAATGAGAGAGTGTCTGTATTCTCACCTTAATTAACTGGCATGCACAGTGCATGTTTTCTACACAGCACAATACTGTCATCTGTGGCACGTCTGGCTGTACCATATTTTTCTGCATTATCTCACAAATGATAGTTTTTTTTTAAGTATTGGTGTGTTCACATTTTCTCTAAAACTTTTGTCTGAAACATTTCTCATTCTAAGAATAATTCAGCAAGATATTATCATAAAATGTACAGAGGTATTCAAGTAAAGTAACCATTATTATAATTGTAATGAAACTTGAATTTTATCGATTTTCAAAAAATCCTCAAATATTGAATTTCATGAAAATCCACATAGTGGAAGCCAAGACAGACATGACAAGATGAAGCTAATAGTTACTCTTGAAATTTTGAGAACACACCTAAAAGCCACAATCCAGGATCAGGCTTTCATCTACATATGCCTACTCTGCAAGGATCACTTCACAGTGCCACTTTCTGTTAACTGCCACACCAATTTACATACTGCAGGGAAGATTTATCATTCTTTGGATAAAAAAGATGCATAATGCTGCATGAATTTCCACTGGAGAGTTTTAGTCTGATGTTTTAAGCTCTACAGTCTACTATGTAAAATAGTGTCAGCCCTTACAGAGTTTCAAGTATTACTTTACAGTTGAGTGAGTTTGAATACCAGTCAATATACTATGCTACAGGATGGATGATCCAGAGTTCTGATCCTGGCACAGATGATAGCTCTCCTCCAAAAGTACAGTCTTCTATTCAATAAGCATTGGGATTATTACCTGGGCAGTACAGTAGCCAGGAAATGAACTTCACCACTCACTTCCAACTACTGCTGAGGTTAATGGGTGCTCCTCCTATATGCCGTCATGGAATGAACAGGGACAATTTTTTCACCATTACATTACAGCTGTTACTTTACTAAGGTCAATATATAATTCTGGGATGTTTTGACAAGTACATGAAAACAAAAATCCACGGATGTTTTGTCACCAAATATTGGTTTAAGTAATCTGTTTGATACAAGCGCCTCCCACATGTCCATCGTTCTTATTACGAAATCGTCACGACAAGTTTGAGGTTCTCAAAGTGGTGGCTACACAGATTATTGTGTTTTGAGAAGTTACGTCATGTAGTCTGGCAGATGTGCTCACATTTCAGACAATTATGCTGCTTGAATCACATTACTTGCTGAAGGTGATAAAGGTTGCTCTGAATGTTGAAGGTGGTGGCAAGTTTCTAAAAAACACCGGTAAACTTCTACCAAATCACACAGCATCAAGTCCCATAAGACAGAAATTTTCATTAACACTTTCATCATCACTTTTTGTGGCAGCCCTATACTTGGTCTCTGCTGCCTAACAGATATAGATAAAGAGACAGATACTGAGAAAGAGAGAGAGAGAGAAAGAACTGTTAAGGTGAGCAACCAAGTTTCATACACATGCAATAAGGTCAACAAGATAAACACAAACTAGACATTTTCCATCACATCCTTACTTTTAATTTCTTTGTGAATGTAACTGAATTACTCTCACTCCAAAATGTTTGAACTTTGCCAAATTTTCAAACAATTTAACAATCATTCTTATATTACACTTCTGATGGTGAAATATAGGGACTTCTCCGAGTTTACTTCTAGGCCAAGCTCCTTATATTGATCCTGCACTCATTATTACATATTCCATCAATATCAACACATGTTTTTTTCATTGCACACCACATTTATCACAAAATTAACTTCAAAGTCACATACCAAAATTATTTTGTTCCATGACTGCAATTTTTCACTTGCTAGTATTAAGAGCACCATAAAGCTGTAGGCACACACATGTAATCAAGTCCAATCAATGCTCAGTGATTCTCACACCCAGAGATGCTGCAAAACCAATTTGTTTTGTACAGAACTACAGCATACCTTTGTCACACAACACAATTTGAGTCAAGTGAAGCCAAGAATCTGCAGTGTAGCCCATTTCTTACTGACTTCATTCATCTAATGTGCCCACAGCCTTAGTGTAACTTAACATTAGAATTTAAGCCAACACTCCACACCTACAGAGATTTTTACAAGTATTAAGGCGAAGTCCAACTCTCTTCAATCAATAACATCTTCTATATTTCAGCCTTGAATGAGTGTGCACAATAGAAAAAATGTATGCACATAACATGCAAACAAATGTCATACATAAGACATCACAACGAGCCTATTTCATCCAAAAGAAAGAAAAATGAAAGCAGAATTAAGATAATGTTCTCCTATGAAGTAACAATGTGGTTTGGTAGATACTGCCTACGTTTTGGAGGAACATGCTTCCTTAGGCTTCTCAGCAGAACACACCTCCCTGAAGATGCACGCAGAAGGCTCCCCCGAAATACTGGTAACTGTCTACCAAACCATATGGTGTCCCTTCCGAAAGACTGTGCTGATAATACTCACAACCTCAAACCTCAAAATTTCACATACAAAACAAAGTTTTTTGTTTAACCCTTCAACATTTTCCCATAAAATTTTACCCGAGTAAAATTTATTACATTTTTAAGACGTGCTGATCTAAAGAATTCATATGTGCACAAAGCCATCTCAAATCTGAGTGTTAACAGCAGCAAACACATGTTCCAATGTTTTACTGTTCCATACATAATGTGACGCTTAACCCTTTAAGGCGAAGCAGACTGTTCTATTTAAAGACCCAGTCCATATCGCGCAGTAAACACTTTTCATCTCGGTTATAAAAGCCAATTAGTTTATGGTATATGTGGCACAATTCAGTGTTTGTTCTGAGATAAATACAAAACAAATAAATACAGTGTAGACAGACTGCATAATTCTTAAGTAATAAACCTGTTGGTGTACGAAACCAGTAGGCTTTAAAAGGTTAGTTAAGCCCAGTGCACATGAGACTGGGAAAAATATACAGTAGAAAAACCTGTCAGGCAATACAATACCAAAAACAATATGACATTCACTATTAATAATTCACCAAACTGGCTTGTCTTACAGCAGATCTTCACACTGTGTACTCTAGGAAAGAAGGGCAGGTACCCCCAACTTATGTGATAGTTACATTCCAAAGAGTGGTTGCTTTAATTCAACATATTCTGTTACTCCTTTCATTTCATTAACTTTAATTTTTATATAAAAATACCTAACTCAAGTAATTGTGATAGAATTCATTTTTGCCATTTCAGAATCCTGAATTTTTGCACAAATAATATCACTACTTATAAGTCTTCACCAAAGACATAAATTAAAAAAAAGAAGTAAATGGTATTGTGTGTGAAAATCACATAAGTCAAAGCATGGACTACTACACTGGTTTTGAGCTCATGGTAAGTTTCTTTTTGGTAAACAATGAAACATTACACTGTGGTTATAAATTTATTTTCCCAATTGATAACAAAACAGGATCAACACACACACACACACACACACGCGCGCGCACATTCACCAGAATATTTAAAACATACTACAGATAAAACTACAAACAGAACATGAACACATGTCCATCACGCATACAGTTTCTTCTGTTATATATTCTTCCCTTTGAGTGATTACAAACCTGTCAAACATTTCCACCGAAACATCACCAACACACCACAGCTATGAAATACATCACATTATGTGGGATGAAACCTCAGAGAACCTTATTTCTAAAGAAACAAGATCCTACTAATGTGTTTTTAAACCAGAAGTCTGATAAACCACAGTAATGCAGTCTTTAAACAATTGTATTATATTAAGCTGCGCTGCATTGGAAGTGCCATTTCCGTGAAAACAGCAAATTTTAGGCATTTTAACTTTATTCGATTAATTTTAATACACTCAAATTATACTAATATTGACTATTTACTTAACAAAAACTGTATACTGCTACCAGCTCGTGAACAAGTTCCAGATGTTAATTTTATATTCCGTGGTTTCTATACACATGAATGAGAAAGTACCACAGCTGTGTAACATACTGATCTCTGATTTCTTATCGGTGAATGGGTGGCATAAGTCCCAAACCACCTGACATGGCACTGCTTGGCCCCAGGAGCACCTGTAATATAAAACCTGAGAATGAATGCATAAAGCACAGAGAAACTTTAAGGGGTAACTGATGTAGTTAAGAACATGTTCCCAGAATTTGGGGAATAAAATATGTATTTAATATTGCAACTGTGCACATGCAGCACTTTTTGTCTAGACAAACAAAATACTTCAAAATACCTAACCTCAATAACTTGAAAAGTTCTGTCAAGACAGCTACATTTGTACTAAGGCACTAAACTTGACAGAAGAACATTCCGTGCTGGGGAGATGCTATGAACGTCTGTCAGCAAAGGTGAACAACAGAACACCAACTTGAGCAAACCTTCCACTGTCATCTACAGATACTATCTGCTGCTCCTATTTGCAACTACTACTACATCCACCCTCCAATATACATAATTACAAATTAGCAAGTGTCGAGTCCAACACATATAAACATAACAGCTCACCCTCACAGTATCAGTGCAAAGAATTTATACATTCATATATGTTCTCAAATAATGGAAAATACATTTGTGAAGCATAATCAATGATTATTAACAGTTTTACATTTAATTCACAAAAATTTAATTCATTATATGGTGCACATTGTTTACCTGTTTTTGTTGGGTACGCTGCATTTCTTCTACCTGAGCACGCTCCACTTCAAAGATCAATGGAGCAAAGAGGATAGCTGATGAACTGAAGACACACCATGTTATTACCCGACTAAGGCCATAAAAACCTACATGAATGAAAAGGCTCTATTAATTAAAATTAAGCATAAAAATATTACCCACAAACTGCAGTAATTACAAGTACACACACATATATATATATATATGATGGACACACATTTCTAATTTGCTGATAACTGCTTTCCTGCAGTTATAAGACTATGAAAATTTACCCCATAACGTAGTACATAAATTTTCCAACACTGCCTGCTGCAGTTTATTAAGCTTACATTTGGACTTTACGGTTAACATCACTGACAATTGGAAATAACCGAAAACATGCAGAGGAAATCTCGCAAATCAGTTGTTAAAAAACAATGTGCTGAACAGTTGTGGCACTAGTCCTATGTCAAGACACATATGGATAGACATGATCTCTAACTAGAGAACTATGAGAAACATCTAAAATTATTCACAACATGTGATATCTGAAGTTTGCAGAGGTAACAATGAAGAACAGTCTACTTGGATGTGATGTCATATATTCTGGTTGACGAAATTTACTGACATTTAAAAGGAACATTCTGCCTGCATACACCAGGAATATGGCGACAATACATTCATCCAAAACTTTTGTAAATTTTAACCAGACTGCATGGTGTTACATCCCAAAACATCCATTAGGTTCTTCTTTAGGATATATAACACAGCGCTATGAAAGTAATGGTCTGATATATTTTTTTAAGTGTGTTATTTAATGACACTTTCAACTGCCAAAATAATACAGTGTCAGTGATAGGTACAGATGAATGAAAAAGTGTACAGAACTGCTGCAATTATACAGGTAGGAGAAAACCAAAGTACTCAGAGAAAAACAAGTCCCAGTGCCACTTTGCTCACCATAAATTCCACACGAAGTGGTCTCAAATTCAACACAGGCCTCCACAGTGACAGGTTGTTAATCAATGTCCAGAGCCATGGCATAGCCCACTAATTGTCAGAAAGTCATTGTTAATTACAAAATGATAACCTTTAATTCCAGCACAAGTGGCAGACACAACAGCAGATGTCACATTACGAACTCCTTCAGGAAACATCTCAGTCAACCCCCACAATCTCTCAGATAGGGTTTCATCCAGGTCCTGGAAAAGAAAACAAAGCCAATAAGTACATTTTTCAAGTTTTCATGGTCGGAACTGTTCATAGTGAAGTCTTCTGGGTTAAAAACATGCAGTCTTGTAGATGTGTGCCAAGATTTTGGCAGAGCATGTTGTCTCCATCATTAGAGCCAACATATGGTGATAAATGTGATCCAATTATACCAGCAGGTTAACCACCTTCCTTGCAACCTGCCCATATACCTAGACTACATACCCCAGCATACTCACTTCAACTATGAAGATGAGGGCACAATACATTCCTCTGAAACATGAGTATGCAATTCTACCATGCACTTTCACAAACCAGAAGAACACAATGAGTCACAAAATTTCTTTACCAAAGTCTCTCCAAGAAATTACAGTACACAACGCACCGAAGGTTTGATCAAATATGCCAATAGTGCTTGTCAACACTCCCTGGTACATAACTACCCACCACTCCCACAATGTAGGCATACCAATTGCAAAGCAATCAGACTTGCCACAACTTATCACAAGCATCTCCTCTGATAAAATGACTCTATCACCTGGTTAATGAATGAAAGCATTATCCCCAGAAGACTCAATAAACAATGGCCACATGACCCGCTCAAACCTGTAACCAAAAACTTACGATAACCAATCCTGGTACTGGGAGTGTTATCAATGGATGCCTTCTCCCTTCGTTTTAACACGCTTTCATATCACTTACTTATTTCATCCTATAGAGTAGATTATGAACCTCAGTACATTAAAAAACACCAGTTCTCTCAAATTAACTATAAGAACCAGATATAGCCTTGTTATTTTTAAAAGATATTAAATTCTGCAGTCCATAGTCAACATAACCCAGTATGTTAATATCATCTGGACTTGGATAACATACAAAAAGAACTGATATTTTAAGTTGGTATGGTTATCACAAGCTTCTTGGGAATCTGCAGAGAATGTACACGAACGGAGTACTGAAAGCCACACAAAATTCAAAACATGAAAGATACCCTACTGAGAACACAAAGCTATTGAACCAACAATACATTTGCCAAGCAATCTACATAAGGATCAGGCACTAAAACTTGCTTTAGGGGGCAAGCATGATAATAGTTACAGCACTGATGTTCAATCCTACACAATTTAGAACATCGTGAAATTATAAGCTTTGGCCAACAGTGTGCACAAAAAATAATATACGCTAATGGACACAGTACAGTATTCAGTCCTGAAACCACTATGTACACAGTCAATTACAAATAGTTTCTCACAACGAAATACGCATAGTTAAATAAAAACTAGGCAAAAGTTACGGAAACTTAGAACAACTTGTAGCATCCATTCTAACAGCAGATTTAACATAACCTATCTTCACTAACTTAACTTCAATGGCAAATATGCCGTACTGCGGTCAAGATAGGCGTAACAAATTATATAGCTAATATCAAGGTTTCACACTACACCACAGTAAGCAAGACTCACGATCATATTGTAACAAGCGTGCTCCTACCTCATCATCAATATCATCATCGTCAATTTCTGCCCTCATATCTTTACTGTCTTTCCTGTCGGCTGTCGCCAAAGATTTATTGCTCGATGACAAAGACTCCAGTCCACTATCAGTCTCGTCACCTGGGGCCATAAGAATTAGAAAAGTTACGAATTTATGTGGGGAAACTCCTTTCGTACAGCTACAATCTGCGAACACGGCAGACCTAACTAGTCCTCACGTTCACGGGGGTGCAGCTTCTTATGGAGCAGTGGAAACAAGCGCTTGTGGCGCTACATGCGGCCGGACCCGGCGTTATTTGTAGCCGGCTTGGCTCAGTGGGTTCGTTGTGTATGAGATAGATGG
>Ga0123357_10004994_pt1 | contig 15760 bp, 11 predicted proteins | sample TergutEmb28metaG_FD_89873 | JGI IMG/M metagenome (GOLD analysis project Ga0123357, IMG submission 89873) | Embiratermes neotenicus P4 segment gut microbial communities from Petit-Saut dam, French Guiana - Emb289 P4 | ecosystem: Host-associated > Arthropoda: Insects > Digestive system > Gut ... | reverse complement strand
CTGCAACACGGATACCACTCCAACCCAACCAAACCGAAACTCCAACACACATCGAACCAAGAACAATACGACCAATGTGGTAATTCAACAGAACAGTCGCAAGCTCCTGATGATGGATATATTGATGTCCGAAACATGTTGAGCACATAAGAAGTGAAATAAAATAGCAAGTGACTTATTCTTCAACAATCTTTGGCGCTGTGGTACAAAATTAACAGAATCGTATGCAACTTCAATCCATTTTCCCTGCTGTCTGTCACCCTACAATACATACATCTAGAAGCTAGCCTTTCGTAGACCGAAACAGATCCAAAACCAGAACACATTCCTTGTGAGTAGGCGGATACATTATTTTTAAGAAAGAAATCTTTTGGAAAACATTCTGGATTCTGAATCCTTATATTTCCAGGTAGTGAGCAGGAGATCCAGGTTGTGACTGCTGTAGCTAATTGAGAAGTGAAAAGAGGATGCAGAGATTTTATGTAAGTTAACATAATTATTACATTTAGAATTATGGCAAATGTCAATAACACATTTGATTAATAAGATCACATTATTTCAGATATACAAAAGAAAAACGATTTGCTGCTTGATATCTAAAATACATTTCCCGTCCACAGATTATTAGAAACAAAGATGGTAGATAGCATTACGAACTTGAAAGAACTCCAAGTGACCACGTTTATCCATCATATTTTAACAGTGATATTGTACGACACATCACTGACATGATTTTGAAATATTTCCATCGCCAATGCAAACAAACTGTGCTACACAACTTTTCGAAATCACAGTGCTGTCGTCCTCGGGTGAAGCCAAAAACTTTGGAGAAAGTTGACAGTCTAGATTGGCAACGTTTTCTTAAGTTAATGGTGTAATGTTGTAAGTTGACGGTCAAGATTTCCAACATTGTGAGGTATATTTTATTTGCAGTGACGGTAGAAATAATTCGAAATCAGCTCAATAATGTTTCGAATGTTACACATTGTCAAAGAACTATATGGTACAATGTTACTGTAATTGTAACACTTTTTTTAAAAACCATAATATTTTACTAATTAATGTAAAAAATTACGTTTTAACGACAGTTTATAAAAGTAAGGTCTAAATTTAGGACTTAATTATCTTTATTGCATTATATTTCTCTTCTTGATATAATTTTGTAACACAGCCTGAATATGATTCAGTATTGAGAAGCCGAAACATGTCGTTGTAATGCTTATGATTTAACATGTCTTGTGAATAGTTGTATTGGAAGTCACTGATAATTACTAGTGTACGGACTAGTTCTAATATACGATTATATGAGCGTAAAAAATTTAGCCATCTTCGTCAAAAAAATTGGCTGGCATAGCCACATACACAGGTCAAAACTACGTATGGATTAATGAAAGAGACATTCGTTATGTACGACTCAAGACCTCGTCTACTGCTGCCAGCCACCAGCACCTCGAAACAACAACTCGATTAAAGAGAAGGGAAGGGAAGTGAAATCTGGAGTGATTTATGTGGTACGCAGGCATTGACTAATCGGGAGTGGACATAAGCCAGCACAGATCTGAGACATTGCACTACGCGCGCGCATAGCTGTACACGATTTTCTTCACAGAATGTGCAAGAGGAATCCTTGTACTGCCTAGACAAGAAGTGTTTCCTTGGGTTAGGTGATAGCCCTGTGATCGATACAACATAGACTACGAAGCTGCATGTCGAAGATAAAGTCACCAAGTGTATTGGGCAAGGAAAAGTAAAACATACACGTTATGCGCATTTTATGTTGTTTATTACGAAAGTCACAAATTGGATTAGATAAAATGAGTATATTTACTCCTGTGCCATTTTATCCTTAAATTGATCAACTTTTCCTGTATTCCTACGTGTACTCTCATAAATGAAACCAACTTGGTGCACTATTTATTCTTAGTGCATTTCGTCAATTTTGTTTAAAACTTCGACATGTTTCGGACCTCTCCAGGTCCATCATCAGGAGGATTTTTGCGACACTTGGTACTTGCTATTCTGTACAGCTGACTGTCTGGTATGCAGGATGCACACCAGACGACTGGTTTCATTTACGATATTATATAGAGATGCACGGTCAACAGAACATAAAGTTCCTACTTGCACATTTTATTTGATGCCTTAATATTGGATCAGGAGAGATGTATTAATGCAGAATTTTGTTGAAGTTCAGGTGTTCGAAGTACAAGTGACTTAGATAAATTGGTGTAATGTGGATAAAATCATTTATAGTCCATAAAACATGTAACTTTGTAAAGTGTGTTGTGCTGCTAGTATTGTTTTCTTGTTCGATTGAAGTGGTAAAAGAACAGGGTTACTTCCCTGAGTAGATGTGTGTATTTCCGGGGTTGCTGGTAAATTTCATCTAGTTGTATAATATGAGTTTTTACAAACTTTTTTTTCGCATCTGCAGAAAGGAAGGCACTAAACGTGATGGCGCAAAAGGAATGAAAGTTTTATGAATTTACTTTATATTATTTTGCCCTTTTAAATAAGCAAGGCGAAGGACTTAAATGCTTCCGCATCTGAAGCGACAGTTATTCGAGCTACCTTGGATATTCATATTGTAATGCTGTTGTTTCCACTCACGTAATGATTATTATAATAAACTAATTTTATTAGAACGAGGGAATGTTTGCGATTTACAACTTCGGCAGGATACGTCGCCATTATGCCGGTTTCTCTCGCTATTAGTTGAACAACATGTTAAGGAAGAAAGAAAGGGAAGTTATCATGGTGGTGTTTCTAGTGACACGTTTTATTTACAAATGGTGTCTGCTGTATTTGCATTCCAGTTTATATCGTTTGATTTAGATCGCAGAGTCATTTAGGGAGCTTGACAAGGAATATGATGACACACGCTCTGTCATTATACCATTGATATTTTGGAACTCTGTGAACCTGGGAAAGTACTCATATAAAAAAGGACATTTATTTTGTGGATACTATGGACCCCAAACAACATCGACAACACCGACAGGGTAGCGCCACAACACGAAAGTGGAAAGCTTTGGTTGTGTTGATATGCATATTAAGCAACAAAAACGCAACACATACACGGGTTGCTGCAAAATAACCGGTCAGCAGATATGGAAATAGCATTTAGGGATGCGAAGTGAAACAAGAAGCTGAAGTATATCAAAAAAAGCTTGTGGCAGACGCTGTATCACGTACTGTGTCTGAGTTTGCTCTTGACGTCACACAAATGAGGCAACACTGAAGAGGTAAAACTACGTAACGGAAGGTAGCGTATACTACCTGGCTAAAAATGATATATTTTTAACATTGAATATTTTAGCTCTATTTTTAAAAAAAGCAGCATAATTTTAATGTAATGAGTGTGAAGCACCCGAAGATGATCTGGAGATAGAACGACGCTTGGCTCTTTGTAAAGATGTGCTTATTTTTGTTGTATTTTGTAAATGTTGGTGATTGATCCAACTAAACCAACAGTATGTCCTGCGACGTAACAGACAGCTGAAGAATGTTACCTCGTCACATTTCGGGTAAAGAAGGAAACCTGCAAGGAGCAGTTTCTGGTGTTGCAGAAGGTCGTAAAGTGGTTCAGTCATTCACACTTTTGCATATGTTATGACTATAATGTTAGTTGTCTTTCTTGTTTTACTGATTACTCCGTTGATCAAACTGGATTTTGAAACAATGAGACATGGCCTTCCAGTTGCCGTCCATAGCCCTTGTAGATCTTTCAGGATGACGGCCATATGCAACTGGCGACAAAATTTATCATCAGCCAAGTTGGATAAATAAGCTTCCGGCTCGCCGTGCACCAAAATTGTGTTTACGATGTCATTCGAGATCATGTTGAACCACAGTTATTACGTTTACATAGTTCTGGGCAATTGCAATTTGTAACCGTTTTGTTGACTGCTGGCCAATCGCAAATCGTGACACACTGCTATGCTCTCATATAGTGTTTTAACACTCTTTTTCCATAAGTACCACACTGAGCAAGCGCCTCACACTTTGTCCGACACGTGTGTAGGCTGTAACGTATTGTATTCCGCTCTATGTCCAGAAGGCTTTACAATTCATGTAGGCTATTCTAAATGTCTGTTCTGTGCGTGCTTTAGATTCTCCATACATACGGATTTGGAATAAACATATGATATACTTGGGAGATTTATGTAAATGGAGAAGGAGAAGGTATTTAAGGCTTTCATGGTCGTAAATCTCTACATTGTAAGCCCCCAAAGAAGCAAAATGTAGAGCAAGGGAAAAAACCCAATCCGTTCCCTCAGTTGCTAGTGCTGTATTTGCTAGGTTTTCTGAGTTTAACCAAACTGGCAAGTTTAGTAAAATCTCCTCAATGTGAACTTTCATGAACATCCATTTAGAGATTATGGACCATTTTTTAGTTGTCATTAAATAACACATTATGTTTACAGAGGGGCTTGAAATAATAAATTACGGTGATGGCGTACGAACACCTGATGATGCGTGCTTAATTCTAGACAAACATAATAGTAGCGACTTCTGAAACATAGGTTATGTTATTGGACGTCGTAATATCTCTTCGTATGCTATAACAGCTACATGACGACCATAATGTTTTGTGAGGTCGCAACACAAAATTAGAACTTTTAGGTAAAATTTGTTCTGTATGTTAAAAATTGCAAATATTCCTCTGGGACGAAATTTTGAGGTGATATTTACAAGTTCCGTGTAATTAGGAGCATGCGTTTTCTTTGGATATTTTCCCTTGTATTGACACAAATGATATGCGATTTTCTAAGAGGATGGCTGTGTTTGGGTGGAAAGGTTTCTTATTGCGTGGGAACTCACAATGATGGCTCTTATCACTGAGCATTAAAGCAGATCAGATACAAGATTTAGCAGATTTTGATGATGAAGTGCTCACACAACATACATACCGTCTGTAGACTGACAGACAAACAGTCAGCCTTCGGAATATATTTTTCTTCCCATGGTGCAACAACCCCTAGTGGGCCAGGGCCTCATTATCGAGGCTACACGATCACACTCACACACACTTCACTCGGCAGGACTCCTCTGGACGAGTGATCGCCCTGACGCAGAGACCTGTACCTTACAACACACAACACTCACAACAGACAGACACCCATGCTCCCGGCGTGATTCAAACCCACAATCCCACGCCTTCGACCGCGCGGCCACTCGGATCGACCGCCGCATGTATAAATACAGTCTGTTATTTTTATCGAGGCAATGGACAGTAATCAAATATGAGATTAATCCAAAATTAAGTCACGGAACTGTTGCGCTCCAAAAACCTGGTTTTATGAAATTATTGACAGAGAGATCCTGTCTTTGGTTACTTAGCTGAGGTTTTGCAGCTGCCTAATTAACAGAGCGTCCGTTGGTTGCGTCGCAGTGAAACGTGAACTCGAAAAAAATACGGAACGAAAGATAATGGTGTATCTTTCTAAAACACTATGCTAGAATTTTGGGTTTGGAACTTAGGGAAATGTGTCAGAATAAGTTGTGTGCTCGTCGAGATCCGAAATGAGAGCTTTGTGATTACGGTGACCGCGATGTGCGTTGTGCTGACGGAGTTCATCTTGTTCAGTGCAACCTCATGGTTCTGTGACAACTGCAGTTATTTAGTCTTCAGAATTGCCATCGCGGCAGGGCGCCCAAGGCTTTGGCCTGCATGTTGCCATGTGCTCCTAAGCCAGTTATCCTGCCTTTAAAACAGTTTTGGCAATTCAACATTATCACATCGGCGTTGTTGAAGATTCAAGTCTTCTGGGATTTTACGCCTTGTCGTTTGATAATTAGTTACTGTGATTTTAGATGGAACCTTGAAAGTCGTGTACTGTTGGACCGTGGATCTGAGGACACTGCGAGCCTTCCAACGTCAACAGTTACAAATCACACGACGTAACATCCCAGTAGACTTAGTCTTTAAAACCACCAGTTTATCGAACGTTTGTAGATATTTGTTACACGGAGCTGTGTAGATTCAGGTTATAGCAGAGAACGTGTGGCCTATGTGCCTATATTTCCTTTCTATCGGAAACTTAGCCCATTTTGTCGTGAACACGAAAAGAAGTCTGCTTTCTATGTGGCCCCTTCTTAATGACAGACCATTTAAATGACTGATCAAGTACGTAACTCGAGTCAATCTAAACAACTTCGTTTTTCTCCTGATAGTACCAATGCTCTCTACTCGTACTCCGTTCGTCTATCATCGACGTTGTACATAGCCTATAATTTCAGTAACTGACATCGATAAATATCCATCTGTCCATCTCCCACTCTGTGTCTGGAAATGTTTAACATCTGTACAGGTTCAATCTCTTTATCTACTAGTGTTGCATCCGTACTGATAACGTCGACGAATTTGGAACCGCATGACTGATAAACAGCATTGCACATGCAGATTATGTAGAGATAATCATATTTGCGCTACGTATCTGACGGACGGGTTGCTAAACACGTGGAGCATATCAACTTCAGCCAGCAGAAGTCACGTTGCTTCTGTTTGGTTCTGATGAAGATTTTGAGGAACCTTCTGAATTCTTCTAGACTGAGAATGGAAGCAGCAAACTACTCCGAAACGTCAGTAACTATTTACCAATCGATGCGGCGTCATGTTTCAGAAGAATTTTAAGTCCTCATCAGCATTGCTGTGATAACCTACAACCTCGCAGATTCTAATGAGTCAGTTAACGTTCCGTCCCTCATTTGTATGCATTTTCATTTGGCGCAGTCATGCAGCGATCACAAGATGGGCGCATGTTCGTGTCTGCGCCCCTGCTTACTTCTTTGCCGAAAATGCTCGACGAGTGTTGCGTCGCGGCAGCTGGAGTCATAGTAATGCCGGCAACTTTAATCGCAGTTTATTTTAGTCCGTCCTTACCGCTAGGTGCTTTACATGAAGCTCATATTGAAACGTGTCTTATTTCTGGAACATTGTTCGTTATGCTAAAGACTGACACGTAGAAGATATGCAGATCTGAGTTTAATTAGATATATGAAACACTTAACAAAATTGTCTAATTGTACAGTGTGGTAACTGTTGTGTGACAAAACAACAAAACAAAACAAAACAAAACAACAACAATAATACTGATAGATTTTTATGGCAATGAAATAACCTACTTTTTAATGAGGTACCCGATATTGCCAAGAACAGGTTTTGAATATTCGTTCATTTTTATGCCAATGCCGAGTAAGCCTGCGCCTTTCAACGTTTGCGTAATTCCTGTTGGGGTGTCTTTGTAAATCTGGAAATGGCTGTACCGACGAGCGCTTTGCTTGGCGTTGCAGTTTGACTGCCTCTGACTGTACCAGTTTCATTCCGTAATTGACTGTAGCGTGATTAACTAAATTTGATAATCTGCTTGCGACATCCCTCGTCTGCCGCCGGCTCAAGCGAGAGACCCTGACGGTGTGAAACAAGCCATAGGCATCTCGTCACCGTTTGGGGGGGGGGGATTCTTCATGTCGGTGTATATGGTATTCGTACATTGTGTTAACACTCACTGATACTCTGGAATCTTAACGGGATTTGTGGAGTTAGAATTGACTGTGGGGTGTACTGGCTATCATGAGCGAATTGTTTCTTGTGTTCTTCAAGACCTCTAAAGAATGACGCTGGAATTTACTTTAAATACGTTATGAGAGCCATTAAAATTATTGTCTACTCCACATTCATTGTGTTCGTACCATACCATTCAACGTTTTGTCACATCTGAAGTTGATGTAGAGACATTAAACAGTATAAGAAGTAACTGCTCAGCTTCACTGGAGCTGGTCGACAGGAGGTGAGAAGAAAGAGCCTGAGGGGTGAGGTTTCAAGTCTGTCGGGACGTGACGCTGTGGCTTTGCTGCGATGTACCGAAACGTCGAGAACCTGTCACCCAACGACACAGACCCATATGCCACAGGACTTGTTTCCTCAGTCAGACATCTGTCAGGATCTCAAATCTCGCAATCCCAGTGATGATTCGACTGTCTTGAGAGTACTGAGAGAAGGATCGTTTTTAACAAAATTTGGACGAAAATGGAAGTCCCTAGGAGACACATGCTTGAAATTCATATTGCAACCAAATATGGCAACTGCAAGAACTTCTGACGTGAGAAGACTCTTAGTATATGTCTTAAAAGATTCGTTTTTGAAAGCTCATCCTTGTGTATACGTAAATAGAAATACATGGAGACACTGCGATCTGTCATTTTTAATTACAACTTATTATTAATACTGAAGAACTATTGTAACAAGGGATGTGAAATCGTGGCTGAAGCCATTATTCGTTTTCATTCTAACGTCTTCCCTTCCGTAACGTTCTTTTCAGGAGGAGCGAACGAAGCTTGGGAAACTTCTGCTAAAGTGATGCTCTTTTTATCGTCGGAGTCAAGTAGCTGTCACTTTTCCCTTTACTTTTTATTTTCAAAGATCACCTTCTTGTGGTTTGAAGTGTAGCTAAGTCCGTGGTTAATGTCTCGGCTTGCCTCATCCGCTTGAGTGTAGAGAGAAACCCAAGAACATGTGGTCACCTTAAGGCCAGAAAGAGGAAGCCCATCCCTTTGTCTTCCACCTACGTTTCTTTCAGCTTGTACCGCGAAAAAAGGAAAGCGGTGTAGAAATTCACGCTTAATTTTTTTTTTCACATTAAGTCTGACATCTAGGGTGGTAAAATGCCAGATTTCAGTCTTCTGCCACAAAGTGGATGAGAACTGCCCTCTTCTGGGCCATGGGGCGGCGTGCAATGATAATTCCTTACCGACTTGTCGGTCCAACCTCTCCGTCCTAGCTTTAAGGGTCAAGATTTTTAACCCGTGAAGATGGGTTCGATAGGTTCTCCCGAAACGCCGGTAAGGAATTACCACTACACGCTGCGTCATGTCCCACAAGTGCGCAGTTTTCAGGGTAGTAATAATTTTTCCAGTAAGATGTTTTCGCCGGATGCGTGTGGAGATAAAGTAGCATCTTTTTACTGTTATTGACTGGCCACTGTCCTACCCAGTTTTGGTCAGCAAACAGGAAGGCATTTATACAGACCAAACCGTATTATTGTTGATCAATAAGTAGCATATGCCAACTTTCTGACTGAGGAGTTAAGACTTATTTTATCCTACATAATTGTTATAATCCGTGGAGCAACGCTCGACTTGGCGTAGTGACGGTACCTTATAAGTTGTTTTGCTTTTGAATATTGCGGAAGAAAGTCTATGCCACACACCTAATTTTATCCTACTGACTTTTAGAAACAATTCAGCGAAGTGAAGATATGGGGGAAAAAAGAAACCCATACAGGGTTGTGGAGGGGAGACTTGAAGGAGAGAGATCTTTCCCGAAGACCTCGGAGTAGAAGGGGGGTAATATTAACCTGGGTGCGAAAGAAATAGAATGAGAGTGGCGTGGTCTGGATTCATAAAATATGGATTATTTCTTGACAGGCTTAGAAACTATTAGCTTCAAAAGAACGGCTGTTTTCTATGAAGTTAGTGAATGTGTTGGAAACCGCAGCATAACATAAATGCTTGTAGTGTAAACAAGGTGTAAGTTCGTATAGGATTTACATGTGAAATCGTCAATCTCGGTTTTATTGAAAGCTGATTAAACTTATGTGCCTATGAAAATACAGAGCAGGGAAGAAAATGCTGCCATCAGGACATATTTCTCCAGAGTAAAGGTGTTTCGTTACTAAATTCATTAATTACCGTGATTGCATAATTTAAACCAGCTGTAGGCTACTAAACTCCCTTGCGAAGAAAGCCGTGATCCGGAAGAATTTAAGCAATCATTGGTCTGCTATGGACTACGTAGGTAAACGTCGCCAGCTTACTGGTTGGTCGTGCGCGGTACAATATTGAGGTTATGCTGCTGTTAAAGTGCCCGGTTTTCTACATTACTAAAATTGTGAAGGTATCAGAGAAGATAAGTGTTGTCAGAAGCAATATTAGAAATGTGAGTGACATAAATACATGTGTGGTGGAATTTGCTAAAATCAAGGAAATGAAGTGAAACTCGAGGACATCCCAATGCAAAGGGGAGAAGCATATTTGCACGTGAGTAACTGCTTATTCTAAGCTATAGGCGATGCAATGTATTAGCTGAATTGCAAGCATATATGCTTGTGATGAGTTATAATACAGCATTCCATACAATTCGTCCATAAATTTAACACTCACAGAAATGTGAATTTTTAGGTTATTTGCATGTGTATGAAGAAAGTTTGAACGTGTGTAGTCCAAGAAAATGGCAGCACAACATAGGCAATAATTTGTTTTATGGTAGTACCACATAGGTAATAGCCTGTTGTTTGATAGTACCACAAAGCAATAGTCTGTTTTATGGTTAGTACCACACAGGCAGTAGTCTTGTATGTTACCACCATGTAGGTAATAGTGTTTTTTATTGCAATTAACTTTATGACCTTTTCTGTAGGATGGAGGTTTGTTAAAATAAATGTATCACATAAAAATCAACTGCACAAATTTGAACTTAACTGTGTTAGAAGCAAGTAACTACTGTGTATATGAATGCATTAAAACCTAAGCATATCCTAGTACTCATGATGTTAGGTTACATATTGCCCTGTATGAAATGAACTTTATGCAGTCATCTACACTTCAGAAGCCATTGTGACTGGTAGTTTCTTGTGCTGCCAGATATTACAGCTTGCTTATTAATAACAACTCTAATTACTGTATTTTGCCTCCTGAATAATGAGAAATGTTTACGATATGTTGATAGACTACAAAACTGTGTAAAGTCAAGTACTGTTTTTTGAACTGCATATTCTAATTATACGTATTTGTAATAAATGTGACAGAGGGTAATGCTAGGCTCATGGCTGTCAATTTTAAAATCAAATGGTCAGAAGTCCTTGCCTGGAATGACTGCAAGAAAAGAAAATATATTTTTGCTAAATACACATAAAATTTCCATGAATGGCAGATATTACTTTAATAGTGATGATGATGATGATTAAAGGTTTATTTTTGCGTTCCATTCATGATTTTAAAATTATGTCTGAATGTAATGAAAGCCTCCACTGTGTACAAATTTGGGGAAGTGTGAGCTCCTAAGCCCTTGTTTTGAATCCTTGCAATATATGCTTGCATGCTTAGGAGCAGAACACATCTGAATATAGTAAAAAGCAATTTAGTCACAAAGCTTCAAAAATACATTTTGTGGTGGTTGTGTGTGTTCATACACAAGTAATTTTAACACATTTTAATACATGTTGTTTCTCACTTCAAAATATGTGCTAAACCCATTATCATATGATCCATGACTATTTGCAGTCCTGGGTGCGACAGTATAGCAGCCTTTCGAGTTTTAGTACTGTAAGAATAAAACTAAAGTAAGCATTGTGGAATAATACTCAAAATTATATCTGAAAAATAACATTTATTTGTTATCTCCCTCATTTACTCTCTATTTTCAATAAGCATTGCACGTTATATAACCCTGCAATATGGACAAGTGTCTCTCTCAATTCCACATTTAGATGCTATCATTTTTCATTTCCCTTGTCACCAGCAAGCTGCTTCTTTATTTTCATATAAGTTTTCCTTGTTTTTTTTAATCTAGTCCTGATTTTTCTGGTTCAGTATCCGATATATAACCCACTGATAAGTGTACGGCCAAAAGTATGGTTAAGGGAAGTTAAGAAGGGCTAGAATTAATTTTAAATTGTGTTGCATAAAAAGAATCATGTATCATAAACAATGAATGAAGCCCAAAGGAACTTCAGTACCACATTAGTAAACTTCATTGTGTTTTTCAAAGTACAGACACCTAAGATACAGAATTTTTAGCTGAGATCAATTTTTTTTGGTCCAACGCCTTGTGCACATATATTTTGTTATTTTATTCTCTGCTCTTACTCAAGTGACTTTTAAAAATTTACTTTTCACCTAATATCAAATGGAACAACTGTAACCATGAATATATCTAGAAACAGGTTATTATGTCTTAAAAGGTTCTGCAGTTAATTATGTATTTTATTTTTAATCTCACAGCAGTAAATGAGACTGTAGAAAGTTAGTTTGTGTTTGATGAGCAATATTCACTCACAGAAATGTTTCTAAATTCATGATATGTAATTTATCTGCAGGAAAATTTATTTTGAAGGAAATTTATTTAGAGGGATGTGCCCCTGCATAGCACTAGGGAAATGCATGTTAGGTTCATCTGCCTGCTAGGAGTAGGTTAAAGTGCAGGTGTCCCTGGATGCGAGTAAGAATATCCCATAAAATGTTGTGTAATTGTTTATAATGGGTAATGCCAACAATTCTGAATTTTGTGTCTTTTATGTAAGTTGGTGATAAATTTTATCTCAAACAACAGTTCATTTACACAGAAAAGTTATTTTCTGTCTTTATAACGTTTTGAAGTCTGTATTATCCTTTAATGCATATGTGAAACGTGAATCATAATATTTCAGAAAAACTTGTGCAGTACAAAAATTACCTCACTTAAGGACTAAAACAGACTTATTTTTGCATATTTTTAGAACTATTAGATCAGCTCATTGCAGTTCACTCTGCTGTATCTTTGTCAAGAGTTGTCACAAATAACTATTCTTATTTATGCAAGGGTCTGTTTTAGTGGGGGGATGTGGTGGCGCAGTTGGTTGAGGCACTGCGCTACAAAGCGGAAGGTGGCGGGTTCGATTCCCGGTGGTTTCATCGGAATTTTCATTGACATAATCCTGCCGGCTGCACTATGGCCCTGGGGTTGGCTCAGCCTCTGACAGAAATGAGTACCAGGTATATTTCCTGGGGGTTAAAGGTGGCCGGTGCGTAGGGTTGACAACCTTACCACCTTCATGTGCTGATTGTCTTGAAATCTGAGAGCCTCAACCTCTTAGAACCCTTAGGGCCTGTCCAGGCCTGTAATGGGATTGCTTTTACCTGTTTTAATGAACAGTGTGAACTCCCATGCTTGTCCGCTTCCAAAATAACAGATTTCCTCAAGTGAATGTGGTGAATTGACATGTAAAGGACGTTGCAGTTTCGTTTCTTATAGGTCCATTTTAATGGTTCATTACTTAAGGATCTAAATGAGCAGTCAGGGTCGTTTTGAAAAGTGTCAAATCGATTGCAGTGACTGAATTAATTGTAACGTAATTAAATGCAAATATTGCATTTGGTGCGGCGTTTTCGTATTCGAAGTTGTCGATTTTAAAGTTATCCTGTTTTAAGGGCATAATAAACCGTCAGATAATGAATGTGACAAATACGATTGTATGTCACACTCACGTGGGCCAGAGTAGCGTAGGCGGTACAGCGACTGGCTAGGGGATGGACGGTCCGGGAATCTAATCCCGGTGGGGACGAGATTTTCCGCACCCGTCCAGAACGGCCCTGGGGCCCACCCAACCTCCTATACAACGAGTGCCGGGTCTTTCCTGGGGTAAAGCGGCTGGAGCGTGGCGTGGCGTGGCGTTGACAACCCACCCCCACCTAGCGCCGAGGTAAAACAAAGCGAACTATACCTCTACTCCTCCTCTGGGCCTTCGTGGCCTGTTCTAGAGTGAACTTTAAGTTACCTTACTTTACTCTACTTTACTTTATGTCAGAGACACGTTCATAGTGCAGTTTGCAATTGAATGTGAAGTAACAAAGATTAACGGTTTTATGTGTGCTGGTAGGGAGTAAATATTTTCTATCTTGTTTACATTAGGTAAACATAATTCTAGGTCTTCTCTGACGTTTCGGAACAGGGAGTATTTCAGCACTATAACCGTCAATTTTATATTACGTGCGACCAACCAATAGGATGACAACTTTTATCAACAGGTTCAATTGCAACGTAACGAATTATTTAAATGCTATCCAAATTTATACTAGCCAGCAACTACGCCAGTGCACCTAATCCCATTTTTTTACATTAATGGTAATGACATCCAAATATGCAGACATACATACCAACCCTAAACCTTAATTTTTCGTTAATGTGGATTTCCCTTTGACCCTGAGGTGTTCTTAAATTCAGGGAATGTTAATTGCTGCTAGTGCAGATGAAATAAAAAGGTGGCTGTAAAGAAGTGACCTCTACCATTGCGGTTCGGTTGTACAGTACAAGTTTTGAACGCTATATCCTGTAGGTGAGTCACCGAATTTCGCGGTCGACGGGTTACTAGTCCTATTTTAGATTAGGGAAACTTAAAGTTCAAATTTGGACTCGGGACCAGTTATCCCAACCGGTATTTTTCGTCTTTTTTTCTGTCCCTCCAGCTGAATGTCGGCATAACAAATTAAATAGGCCACGGCCGATTCTACATGCTTTCCAGCTGTTTATATACTGATCTTTTCTTATGTTCTGAAATATTGAAGGCGTCGTTAAATAAACCAAGCGAAATAAATAAAAATTGATACAGTTCAGAAAATTTTCGATAAGGACAGTCCAGCATTATTATAGTCTCATGAAGCATTGACAGGCATTACAAAGGGAGACTGATGGGCTTTGTCGTAAAGTGTGATTACATTTTGTTTCCCCCTGTCCTTAGTTGTCAGTAGACGTATCATGTTCTTACAGCCAACGTCTTTCGTTGTTTTCACGTTGTCTTCAGTTTTGATTTTCCAGCTGTTGCGTCAGAAGTGTAATTTAGAGCAACACCTTGGAAACCACGCGCTTTAGACGTGGAAAGGACGTGGGCAGAGCAATGACATGATAGGTGAAAGAATGAGACACTGGCTTCTGTGAGAGGGGGAGAATGAAATTCTTATCTCAGCGGTTCGATGAATACTGTATGTATGGTCTTCATGGAACGGACATTTCATGAGTGGTACATGACGGTTATCGGCGATGTTGAGGTTTCAGACTGACTTCAGATCCTGAACAAACAGAAATGGGACTGTGTCAACTGTCATCGGAATATTTTATGTGTTCTGTATGTCTGCACAATAAAGTGCACGGAATTTCGGAAAATGGCTTTGTTGTTCTTCGGGTGATTGAAGGAGCAGACCTACCTACTATCCTGGGCCTGGATAGTTCAGTCGGTATAGCGACTTGCAACGGGCTGGACGGTACGGGGATCTAATACTGGTGGAGGCGAGATTTTCCCCTACCGTCCAGACCGGCCCTGGGACCCACCCAGTTTTCTATACGTGGGTACTTGCTCTTTCCCGAGGGTAAAGCGGCCGGGGAATGGACTGACCACCCACTCCCATCTAGCGCCGAGGTTAAAGAAAGAGTAGAGCTGTACATTATTCCCACTCTGGGAATTCGTGGCCTGTTCTAGGGTGAACGTTTACCTACCTACTCTCTGAGGTTCGCCAGTTGGAGATTTTCCTAATCGGCAGGCCAGTAAACGTCTAAAGACAGTATTCCAGTTAATATATTCCACCACTTTCAGGAACATTTGGAACTGCATTTTGCAAATATTTGAGGTAGATATTGATTTCTCCGTTAAGACTGCCTACTAAATGAAATCAGTTCAAAGATATAAAAATCGGTCCTGCAGATGATCACAAAATCTTCAACATTTGTCCAAATGTTACGTAAATCAAACTAAGGTATGTAAATCAAGGGAATTATGCAAGTTCTAGGGTGTTATATAAGTTAGATGCAGCCGTCTCTTATGCCTGAAGCCGGCCGTGCATTAGTCATACGAAGCATATACAGCTCTACGCATTGTATACCCGATTGAACAACGAAGTTTCATTTAAGTCAAATAAGAAAATAATATCCGTCAAACACAACATATAATATTTAATATAACAAAATATAGCTACATGTTTCGACCGATTTCAGTCATCTTCAGGCTATGTT
>Ga0123357_10004993_pt1 | contig 15762 bp, 6 predicted proteins | sample TergutEmb28metaG_FD_89873 | JGI IMG/M metagenome (GOLD analysis project Ga0123357, IMG submission 89873) | Embiratermes neotenicus P4 segment gut microbial communities from Petit-Saut dam, French Guiana - Emb289 P4 | ecosystem: Host-associated > Arthropoda: Insects > Digestive system > Gut ... | reverse complement strand
TCTACGCGGATTTCGCTGCATTTTCTCCGTGACGAGGGCCTGCACTGCACCACGTAAAAAGAAGCTAAATCTCTTGTTTTTAAGCTTTCGCCATGTTCTAAACGTAATTTGTTCCTTTTTGGGCAATTCCCCGGCGTCTGAGTTCTAATTGCCGACGTTTCGGAACTCACTATCGGTTCCATCTTCATAGGCAGGTGAATTCCGAAACGTCGGCAATTAGAACTCAGACGCCGGGGAATTACCCAAAAAGGAACAAATTAAGCTAAATCTCTTCTCCGCAGAACTGGTTGTACTGTGTGGTCACCGATCTTCGCCCCCCTAGATTCATTGCAATGGTAAAGCTATCCCTGTAACATGCCTGAACAGGTCCTGAGGGCTCTAGGAGGTTGACGATCCCAGAATTTCTAGACACTCGGCACATTAAGGAGGCAAGGTTGTCAACCTTACGCACCGGTCGCTTGTAACCCCCAGGAGATACTCCTAGTAGTTATTCCTGTTAGAGGCTGAGTTGACCCCAGTGCGGCAAGAAGGATTGAGTCAGTGAAAAGTGTTCTTGACCCTGTCCGGAATCAGATTAATTGTACATACTTGTATTATGAATAACCTCACTATAAACTGATGCCTAAGAATATTCACGGAAGTCCAGTAGTTGTACTTAGAAGGCATAGGTGTATGTTTGAGGAGAATATTGAACTGCGACCTAAAGAAAAGAAATATGGATTTGATATAACTTAATGCTTCGCGTTAGAGATATATCCACATACAAGACTTCTTCTACGGAAGCCCTGTCGTATGGTAGTATATAATAACATAAAATTATTATTTGCAAAATTTACTGGAAAATGCAAAGTACCGCATTTACCCTAATAAGAATATCAGTCTACACAAGAAAGCTCTAAGAATATATTTCAAATCTACGTTCTTTAACATGGGACTAAAATAAATTCTACCGTATTTTTTGATTGACAGGGCAGACATGGAAAGATAAGATATCAGTTGAACTCGCCCAGCTCTATGTGACCACCCTAATGATATTAGGTCAATATCAAACGTCGTAAGTTCTTACTGCGTAATTTTCTTCGTCCTCTCTATGGTATCTATGTAAATAGGCCTACTACCTTTTCATTTTAGATTCCATAGATATCAGAATTATTTTATAACAGGAATACAAAATAAATGAAAGCAACAGTTTAGGACAGGTTGTTGATTTTTTACTTTGGTTAAGATGGTACTAGGTTACGAGACTGATGTTAGTTTGGTCAAGGTAGTACACGGGGTTATGGAACTGATTTAGCACACTGCGTCATTCCGCGAATAAAGGAACCATTTCCGGTTATAACTCGAGGGTCTCTCTATCGCGGTTTGCCAGCCTACATTCAATCCTCCACCTCGTCCCTTACGACCCTACAGCCCTCAGACCTTTTCGTCGGTTATAAATAAATTTGTAACCTACACTACTTCCTCCCACTACCTTTTATAGGAATGTAATCATATAAAGAAGAAATATGGTATATTTTACGATCATAGAAAACTAACAGCCTGCTCGACAGTTGGCTCATAAATTTTCCATGGCTGTGTGCTGAACGTCACATATATACCCTTCACAGCCACACAAAAGCAGAGAACTTGGAACTATGAAAGGCTGTGTGTGGACTGCTTTGGATATTTGAATGATGAAGATTTTGTAATGTGCTATTTTATAACCCAATGATTTCTCTTTTATAATGAAGCATAACAATTCATACAAATCTATGTTTTTGGTGAGAATGTTAACATCGTTTCGTCTTAGTGACCTACTTCTGTTGTACATAAATATATGTGTTTTGATAAATATTGAACTTTTGTTACTGTGCTCTTCTAAGGCGTCGGTAGGGATTGAATCCCTTTCGATAAGGTTTCTGGTGAGCTGGAAAGATCGAACGGTGGGGTTGTGTTCGATGATTGATTTGGCCGAATTGTTACGTGTTTAAGACTGGAACGTGACTTCAGGCGTCAGGAAAGTGTTGACTGAGTCTTACAGCATAGTTGCTGTTGCGTAGTTACTACAAATCTCTGCTGGTTTATGCTTGACCAGGTTGCTTAAGCCTTTGCTTCTCTGTGTTGATTTGTCTGAATGAACTCACTTAAGGAATTCTGCTGCCGAACAAATAGACTTATTTTATTGTTTGCAGACTGCGACCCAATTTTGTTGTTTCAACACTGAGATATTAATTCACATTGGCGCTTTTCAATACGGAGTGCTTTAGTGAAAACTGGAGTGAGGGAATTAAACCGACGTTAATAACCGATGCGTAAATGCCTTACTGCCTGCAGGAGTTCTGATCCGTGTAGAGTACCGCCTAGCACACCACCTGGGTGCCTCACTGCCTCTTTTGTTAAATGTCGAACTATGTAACCCGTAACGAACTAAACAGGATCTTCTTCAATAGCTGATATTTATGGAATTGATCTAGAAATTTCCAACTTTTTTTTAAAGCTATAAGGGTTTTCAATTCATATTTAATACAGTCTCTTAATTGGGTACGTCGTGAGCAAGCTGATCCTAATTCACATATCCATACTTCGTTTTCATAAAGTAAAATTTATCAATATCCCCCCATCTGGGTTCTGTTACAAAGTGATAACTGTATCAAAATTTGGTATCCACACAAAATTTCATTTATCTTGACTGTGATGACTTAGTCACTTTTTTCGAAGTAGTGAAAGTAGATTGTTAGCTAGTATTGGCTAATATCTGATACATACGCGTAAGGGAACAGGCTGTTAAAAATCGCACACACGTAGTTTCCGGATATGAGATTTAAGTAAATGTGGTCTTAGGTAATATTCGTGTTAACAATTAATATTATTAATTAATATTAAATATAATACGTAAAAATTATTTATTATTAGTGCACTAGTTACTATGCATATTATGCTTTTTAGTAGAAATAACATTTTAAACGTGTGCAGTGACATAACGGATGATGTGTGATAAATAATTTGGGGTGGAATCAGTTCCGACTTACATAAATTTCGGATTACATAAAGGTGCAGGAACGGAACCCTTACGTGGTCGGAAACTGCCAGTTTAATAATATTATGAAGTTGTATATTTTATGTTTTTATGGCATTTGTAATGCAATCTTTATTATATCTTCGGTGTCTGTATCGCTCCGTTGTGAAATTTCCTAATTCAACAGATCTTTCCATCAAATAAAACTCTTTTCTTTGTTGTTAACCATTTTATTACACCAGACCAATTGAGAGCCAGTGGTGCATTATCTAAAGTTTCGCAATTACACAAATGATGAAGATATACAGTTTGATGATTTGATTTGATAATTGACCCCTTTCGTATGATCTAAAATTTAGGGACAAGTTCTAGCGTGTTTTTATGACAAGGTTACGAAGTACTGTTCACAAATTTATTTATCGTTGACCTTAGAGTATTTACACAAAATATGCCTGTGCGTTCCATCTTGCTTGCGCTGTTTTGTGGCGAAGTCTTAAACTGTCACGTTCTAAGAGTTGTGTCTTACTCTTTGGTAAAATATTTTTCTTTTGACACCTGTTTTTTTAGATTTAACATGGCTCTGGCATGATGATAAACAACAAAGAAATGTTGTATTTTACTGGAGTTTAATAATTTTTATTGTAAAATTTAATCCCCAGAATTATATTAGATTCTCTTTGTATCAGGAGGGAATGGCAATCTGCCGCGGTTCTCATAATTTTTTTCAGGTGTGCTGTTTAACGACGCTGTCAAGATTATGTAGTGTCGGCGATGAATGAAGGAGTGCATGTGGAACAATAATGGAATAAATACAGACAGAGGAAGAGCTTGTCTCACTGCCACTTTGTTCTTCAAGTTCCATAAACACTTGCTTGCTATTGAACCCGGGCTTTCGCGTTGGAATTTCGGCGACTAGCTACCTGAACTATGGCAGGGGCGTTCGCATCTTCAAACCAGCCTGCGGCAAATCATTAATTTTTATGCAAAATGTGGGACAATTAAAACTACTTTTTTGTTGTGTACGGGTACTTAGTGAATGCTGTTTGCTTAATCTCAGGCAGAACTGGATGTGAATCTTGTCCGTTTTAATTAGCTAAGAAGCAGTTTTGTTACGGAAATTTATAGTCGGAAATTATTGCTTTCTGGATGTTAAAATATTTGGTTACTAGAAATGTAATGTAACACAGTGATGAGTTACAAAATTTGTGCGCTTTAACTTTGCATTACTACTGCGATTAAATGAAGGATGAGATAGGCATGATGTGTAGCAAAAATAAGATTTTTTTTGGAAGTCCTTCCAGGAAGGAACCACTTATGTGACATATGAAATGTGATGAAGGTATTCTTTTTATTGCAGTAGTGGGGTTGGAGCGTGTCTGTTGATCCGACGGATTCATATTCGTCTATTATATCAGTCTCGGTTGATACAGTAGTGTGTGGTAATGATGAAATGATAACTGGACGATACTGTATAAAGTATTAGATGAACGTTTGCAAATGTGATATAACGTTGTGGACTGAATCCAGCTGGCACACGATACGATTCACTGGCTGTCTGGCTGTGGAAAAGGAGGAATTTGTTCACCAGCTGAATAAATAACTTCCTGAGGAAATTTATAGTGTTTCTTAAAACAACAAGAGGAATATACACAATTTGTGGAATTTTTGGAATTAATTACTCTGAAAGTAACACAAGCACTGTTCGCGTCCTTCTTACGTACCATCATGTGGCAGGTTGACAGTAATATGAGCGTCTATGGGCTCAGTGAGTTATTTTAATTCATGGAAGGGACAGTTATATTCTCTTCATTTTACTTCCAGAATGGTTCATATATTGCAAGCACCAGAGAGTGTTTCGCCAAATTTAAAGCTGCTGAAACGTGAAGTTATCTTTCTCGACCACCTAGTGAAGAGCTACTGAAGGGGTAGAGGTGTAGGTCGTTTTAAGTGCCCTTTAATTGATGTTGTAGTAACTCGAATTCTTTACTTTACTTTGCTGGCGGAACAGGAGTCGTGCTCTTCAAGGACAGTTTACTTATATCAATAAAAAAAGTACGGGATGTCTAGTATGGATTATCGTTATATTCAAGACGTCCTGTGTAAGAAGTACTTACACTGAATTCATAGCGGGTATGTCGTTTCTGTCAGTCTGTCTGCGCGTTTCACCTCTCAAATTTGATGAAATTTAGTTTTGGAAAGGGCAGGCATTAATGGTTGCAGACACAATCAGAATTTGACCATATGTATCTTTTATTCATTAATATATATTTTCCACCTCGAACTGATTGTTTTTGTAATAATTACTCTTCTTGTAATATATCTATAGGGAACACAAAAATGTAGAATTTTTAAAGATCTACGACATTTGGTTGATGCATTTCCGATACAGTGTAATCTTACCCATTTAATTCCCAGAGGTGATTGCAAGTATCCCCTACGATATTATTTAAGAACTCAGCACGTTATCGTTACAGTATTTACGTGTTTAGTGTGATTCAATAAACAATGATTATGGTTCTTAACCGTATTGATTGCTGTTAGCAATGAACACGGATTTGTTCCCATCAAGAGTGAACTAAACTTTTGTACATAATTTGAACAAATTTCACTCTTCAAAAGGTGGTTAGACGAGGAAACGCTGTAGGCAGACTTGTTAATACTCGTAGTATAGTTAAGGAAGTAAACGTAGATCTGCCTGAAATCCATAAACAAAGATTTCGTTGCGGCAAATAAAACCGCTAAGAACGTTTCTGGAAAACGTATTTCGCTCAGTATGAATAAATACTCTATATTTGTCTTAGACGAAAGCACGGATACGAATAACATAATTGTCAGTCACTGTAACCTATTTTACGCAACAAGAGCAAGACTTGGTTGCTGGGACTACTTAGGCCTGCCATAAGTGTCTGAGTGGCTCTTCTTTAACTCCTCCAGAAACATATTGGATATTACGTTACGTTTCGTTACGATGCTTCCATTACCTACTTATATTTTTAGATTCAGCTATGGCTATGTAATCTGTTTTGTTGATAGAGTATCTTTAACTAAACCGAAAAGCAAACAAGGGCCTTAATTCTTGCTCTACAACACGCTCTTTCTGCTCTTTATATTTTCAAACTTTTCTCCGGCAAGACGACAACGAAAACTCCGAATGTTGCGGAGGTGAAGAGGAAGATGAAAATCAACCGCAAGCGACATCAAAGGGGACGGACCTCCAAATCTACCAATTTGCTTTATTTATCTAGCTTAAACTGAGAGCTTCGTCATTGTCGTTGCAAGGGGCGGACTGCTATTGCAAGGAGGGAGCTAAATATTGATGAGGGGAGACGAGGAATACAGACAGCTCTGCCCTATTCTGAATTGCAAGTTGTGACCACTGTAAAAACACTGCGAAGGAAGAGGAGACCATAGAACTCGTGGCTTCTGGACTAGTTCATTTTGTGTTTTCACAATGAGGCCGGATGTGGGTGAAATTGGCCACGACATACGAAGTTTAATGTAAAGAGCTATGTATTGTGATTTATTCTATGAAGAATTGCCTTGAAAGATAATTATATTGTTAAATAATGAATTAGAAAGAATTTGGAACGAGGCTGTTGTGGCCTAATTGAAGTACTGCCCCGGAATTTGCATGGGGAACCAGAAAAATATGTTATTTACTATCACTTAATATTTAACTCATATACATATGGTGACAAGGTTAACAATGAGTGGAGGCACAGCTCTACACCTTTTGTGTACCATGTTGCTATGTACAGGGAGAACTTTACCTTTACCTTTTAGTTAATAGTTCACGACCCTATAAGGCATGGATGTATATTTTTTCACGTATTTCGTAGAATTTCACAAGTAATCGAAGAGAGGGTTGTTAGACGTTTGTGTCCCAACTTAAAGGGTGATGTCATTAACCCTTTAAACGCCGAGTTTAATCCCATTTGCCATTTGCTGGCATTATTAGGAGCTCACCATATTCTCCACGTTAGCAGGGTAAGGGTTAAATCAGATGGGAAGATGGTAATTAATGTGAGCAGATAAATATTTTTATATGGAGAAATTATTGGCATTTTTAGAGGTATGCAATACAGGGGCTTTCTTCTGGTGAGTCTGAGGTATGAATCGAAGGCCACAGTGAAGGTGAACAGTAAATCCGTCAAGATTTGATTAGAATGTTGAAACGGGAAAGCTGGAAACTTCATGACGGTGCACTCATTATCGACATAGACACATTAGGTGGGCTGGGCTATACGGGGAAAAATAAAAGATATTCATAAGGAAATAACATTTGAGGGTTAACAGTGCATGCAACTGGCCCATGGTACTTGCTGTAATATGCCTGGATTGTGGTCTTGGCAGTTTGCCTTCAGATTTTGAGATTTCAGGCCATTAGAGATGTAGTAGAGAATATTTACATCTTCTGAGCTATTTAACTACGAAAGTGCCAAAATTTTCGAAGGCTCTTACGGAAAGAGAAAGCTGTTGCAAGTAGGTTAAAAAAAGCAAAATAGCAAAGGTGCCTATAACGTGACATTAAGGGGGGTTAGGATCTGTGCATCTTGGACTCTTCTGAATGGGTTATACGATGTAATCTACTATGGTCACAATGTATGTTGTTCGAAATTTTGTAGGCTTTGTGTGTAAAAATAAATAAATTATAGAACGTTATTACTAATATTAAGATAGGTTACTGATTGTTTATACTCCTATGTTGGGGATGATCTTGTTTTAGTTAAATTTATCTTTCGTACATAATATTAAAGTTTCAACACTCCGAAATATTCTGTTATGTCTGACTTCAAACAATGCTCTCGACACATCTGATAGACATGCTCGTCACATATGTAGGCTACATGCCGAATTTAATATTCCTAGATATAAGCCATAAATACTAAATATTGTGATTTCATTTATTCACTTTCCTTACTTAAGTACCATGTAAACGCGATGTAGGAAAATTTGATAATTATATAGCAAGGTGTTGTCAAAACACGAAGTTTAGGCTGGCGATTATTGCGTTACACCGCAACAGCTTTTATTCTACCGTAACTGGTGCCATTTTATTGTGTAACTGAAATAAAGTATGAATAAAAAATATTAAATTTATGACTGTGTACATCCTGCTTAATTTTTCGTCGTGGGAACTGCATCTTATTCTCACTAATTTATCAAGTTGAAGGCAAGAAATATTAAATATTTTATCTCCTTATCTGCGGTTTTTTCTTAGTCATTCTCTTTGCAAATCGCTTTTTTGCGCCATGATCAGTCACCTGTCTCGTAAATAGTACGGGTTTGACACCAATTTTTGTTTTCTTTTCCGCACAAATTTTTCCTGAAACTTTTCTCATTAGAGAACGAATAGATCCAGATATTATTTTAAGCCTTCATATAAAATGCCTGATAATTTTGTACAATTGTAAGCAAACTTAAATGTTCTCGGCAGATTTGAATGTCCCCAGCATAAAACTTCACGAAGATCCTTCCAGTGGAAACCACACTTGTCCATGAGGACAGAGGGGCAGACTGAGGGACAGACATGACGAAGCTAATAGTCGCTTTTCGCAACTATGTGAACGAGCCTAAAATATCCTTTCAGGATATATTTTTGGTTATAGAGGTGACATTACGTGTTAATTCCGCTTATAAAACCAGACGCTGTACTGCCAAGATAAAAATTCGGAAATGTGTTCGGCAGATAAAAACTTAAAATTGCATTACGTTACCGGCTATTTCAATAGCGACTGCGTGGGCTTATTCAGTCTCTCCGAATAAGTGTCAGGGTAGTGCCTTGCAAAAGGCTACTACACCTTCCTTTAAAGTTTCAAAGTACTCATCGCTGATATTAACTTTCGATTTTATTGGAGGATATGTAACTTCCATACCTGAAGCACTGTAGTTAAATGACGTATAATTGACTTGGATTTAGCTGTTTTTTCTGTTCTTTCATATACTAAACAGCTACAAACACAGAAGAGAAACAGTCAATTCCTCTACTGTTCTGCAGTGTCAGTTGTGTTGGGCGCATCACTACGGACCGCGGTTCATCTAATTTTCCAGGCGGTCGCTTTCTTCGTCGATCAATATAATGTTGACCATTTCCAGCGTCTAGAGTTTTTCTCTACTACTTTCCATTTAGAACTGTTTCAACCTGAAATACTGGCGAGTCTTGGAGTATTTCTACGTACAGATGTGCCCCCGACCCCGCCCCCGCTCCCGCTCCATGCACTCCATGTATCCGTTACTGGTTGCGTTTCAGTGTAGGAGATTTATTTATGCAATTGCTCTGTCATAGGCTAGTTTTTGTACACATTCTAGTGAATATTTATGGGAAAAAATTAGCCAACTTCTGCTGTCTAAATACCAGAGTAGTGTGCAGGATGTACCACGCAAAACTACGGTGTTTTGTTCTCATCGATCTGCCACAGTCATCTGATTTCTGTTACGGACTGGATGCGCTGAACCGTAGATTATGACTACCATGTTACCTCCCAGTCCACTCTTTACCTATGAAATTAATAACCACCCTTCCCAGATTTGTTGATTTATGGTACCGATTTGTAATTTTGTGGGTAGGAAACATACATGATGCCGGTGGGAATGACCAAGGGCCATGACAGTCATTGGATGCTGGTACTGCTACCAGTCGCTTAGATTTAATCATACTGAGCTCTGTAGGAAACTAATATTATAGCCTAGCTCGGGTGTAGCTTCTTTGCACTAATCTCTCTTGCTTTCAGTAACATTTTTTTCTTTGTTAGTAAAAGAAAATTGAAAGGAAGACTGCAATTATGAGGGCAAGAACATTTTGTATGTGAGATTTTGCTACGGAAATGATGTGATAATGTATCTTTATTGTTGCACCGTGCATATCGTCGAATTATTTAGTTCTTGTACCATCTGACGCACATATATAAAATTTCACTTTAAAATACTAAAATCACTCTGACATGTTTCGATCCGAGGATCATCATCAGGGAGTTACAGTTTCCTCGCTAAAGTCACATTTAAAAGTCACTGATTAATTTTGTTGCATTACCAGGGTGGTGTGGCAGCATGTCTGTAATATAAGTTATACTTATTAAGTATATTGTCAAAAGGAATAAGTATAACTTATATTACAGACATGCTGCCACACCACCCTGGTAATGCAACAAAATTAGTCAGTGACCTTTAAATGTGACTTTAACGAGGAACTGTAACTCCCTGATGATGATCCTCGGATCGAAACATGTCGGAGTGATTTCAGTATTTTAAAGTGAAGTGATATTTTAGTTATTGCAGACACAGATGTGTGGATGTAATCACTAAGTTGCTGATACTACGTAGAAAGGTAAATTATTAGGTTTAGATATTTTTTAAAGATTGCATTATATAAAGCTTTTAACATTTTAAGGCGTAGTGGTTCGTGTATGTACTGCCACGTTTAACATTAAACATTTCTACATTCTGCCCACACAGTGCATTTACTTGCTTCTTATAGTTCTTACAAGCGGGCCCATGGATATAGAGCCTTACAGGTTTAGTCTTTAGTAATGGAGATATTCTGTGCTGTCCGAGGCAAGTACTGAATCGTTCTGTGTAATAATAATTTTAGTCTTGCAAAGTTAATTATGCTAGAAATGTCAAATGTCAAAATTTCTCATTCGCTATAAGCCTATAAATTGTTAAAGATAGTATCGTTTACCGGGGAACTGATACATACTTACGTTAGTTATATTACAGTTGGAGGTACAATGAAACAATGTTTGTGAGGTAAATTTTGGGTTCTGACGGCGGTGATGGTGCAGGTTAATGTCTTCTGTGTCGTCGTCGTTTTCTGGCATGTGACCTGTAATCTTGTAGAAATGCACTGAGGTTCCGGAAGAACGTACTTCCTTCGTCTTGAAAATCGAAGTTAGGTACTTAGACCGTGAAAACAGAAGCACCGGCCAACATTGCAGACAACAAATGCCAGTATTAAAACGAAAGCCGACGTTCTTAACCATACTGACAGTCGCTTAGACAGGCACGGTCATCTCATTGTAGTTACGTTTTCTATCTGCATGGTTTTTCCACCACTTTCTTTACGTAGTTAGTACTCCATACTATTGTCAGGCATTTCGTGTAGATTGTGTATCAATGTAAGTGTTTTAAAATTGTCGTTTCTGCAGCATATGTTTTATTTTTGCTGCTAATTAAGTTAATAATCTAATACATTTGACATTTTCTTCAACGCTGTAAGGAGTAACCTTATCTAGTGACGTTTAATTCACTGGTTTATCATGTATACGAACTTTGTTAGTTTAATATTGCCAGCAAATTGAAATTGCCAGTCAGAACTCCTTTTCTGTGATACATTAGGATTTAGTTTTATACAAATATCTGGTATGCCTTATTCGGTACTGAATATATAGAGATGTTTAGTGACAAGCGCCTTTTCTGAGTTTGAGTCTATCTGTTCTCAGCAGAGAGTAAAGTGTTGCAAATTTTCTGTTTTAATTGCTCTTCTGGTATGAATCTCCGAACGGATCTGTAGGTTGCATGATAGGTTGCATGTCCCACTCGTCTGCCCGTTATCGTCCAGTGGCTTATGTTACAATTATTTCCAGATGTTACCTGGTCATCCACCAACGTCACAAATCCAATCAAAAGTTGTTACATAGAAGTCGGTTTACGTCGGTCTACTTAGGCTGCTTTTCTCTTTCACTAAAGCAGGGCTTCGCTATGTAGCAACGTGGATATCATTTTTAAACGACTGTCAAACAAGAATTTCATTTACCAGTCACTAAGCTGTGGACTTAACGTCGGTATTTTGCATGCAGGCGTGTACTGGATACTTCACAACACTTATGCACAATGCGACGTGATGTTCTTAGGTCAACTCTTTTATTGAAACAAAGATACGTTTCGTTTTAAGTTGAAAAGTTTTGCCTTTTTTATGCCTCTTTTCTCATCTTATCCCAGATTATCCGGTTTCGTTCACTTCTGGGAGAAACATTAAAGATTTATGAGCTGTAAGGTTTTTTTTTTTGCATAAGGAAACAGTCGAGAAAATAATCAGATGGAGTTAGTTGTAGTGTGGCATGAGATGATTTGCGGCGATGTAAGAAGAAATACTTTCGTGGTTTAAAGGGGATTAAAAGATTATCTTGGAATGCTTATGAGTTTAGGGAACATTTATTCAATTTAAATTAAAGGTCTCTTAAGTCGTGTATCTCAGTCATTGTAGTGACTGAGATAAGGAATGTAGGATAGGAAAACTGATTTAGATTCTCGAAGGAGGTGGAATTTTTTTCTTGGGTGCAATGGGATCTTTTCTAAAAAAATAAAGAGGCTGGATTGTGACGCCAGTAAATGACCGTGCTTTTGCCGAAAATTAAAAGGAGCTGGAGCTAGACTTTCAGAACTAAGCCAGGATTCATACTGGCCGGAGTGCCATACCTTCTATTTACATATTTTATTTATGTGTAGAAAGTTGTTCCTTATTCAAGTATAACTCAGTGTTAATACATTTCCGTGACATTATTTTGCCAGTATGCGGTAGTGTGTCTGTCGTTAGCTCTGCTGCTTGTAAATATGGCGGCTTTCAATAAACTTGGCACTGACGTCATGGCTTCGGAGGATATTCCAAATTTCGTGGTTTTCGACCCACTGCCTCTCATAGGTGGTGGATACATTTTAATAATAAACCACAATGGCTGTCTTTCCTATGACAGTCTTATTTAATTCACTGAACTGTACGGTGTAATGCTGTGTGATAATAGCTATAGTGTTTCTAATGTAACAACTTTAGGAACAGCAGAACCTTTATTTTTATTGTTTTATTTAATTTTTCAGTGCTGTGTGTGTGTGTGTGTGTGTGTGTGTGTGTGTGTGAGAAGCACTGCATGGATTAGTGGCGGTACGTGTCAGTTTAAACAGTTCATCCATATGCATACGGTTTCTACCTTGAATATAGGGAAAAATGTGGACAGTTTGATACTGGTAGGTTGTGCAGTGTACAAGCCACGGACACATGCTCGGACCCGGGCAGGTAGTCTTTGAATTATGTGGCGGACAGAACGTGTGGGGAGAGCTCAGCTAAAGGGTGGTTCAGAGAAAAAACAGAGAGCGTCTGATTATTTCCAGCGAGGGATTAAGGGATTTCTTTTTTGAAAAATATTATAAATCTCTTTTATTTTACACCAGCTGATATATAATTTGTGACTATGCAATTTAAAGCTAATTCTAGAGTCACTGTAATCAGATTAATTCATTTTATTTAATTATAATTATGGCAGAATCCAGGAAAATGTTTTTAATTTGTTAAGCTTATCTTCTGGCTTTGTGTAGTAATAAAATGGTGTTTAATTTTCATTTGTCATCTGCCTAAACTACAGAAAATATATAGCGTTGAATAAGACGGGAAGATAATTGAAACATAATTGCTTTTGTTCTTAATTAGGTACCGTACCGTGAAGGTGTGTAGGAAGTGCAAATGTAGTATCAAGTAATTTGCCAGTCCAACCGGTCTCTGGGATGAGACTATTGTGAGTGGTGAAGCGATAAGGATTTTGCAACACGTATTCAGGGTCTATTTCAAGATAATCTTACTTATATTTTTCTGTAGGGATGTATAAAAACACGAGAAACTCAGTCAATACACCAGCTATAATGTGGGAGAGTCAAAAGAGATATATCCCTAAGTATAGAACGTTAGGCCGTACCACTGCACTAGCCTGTTCGGCCTGTAATAACTTGCACATCTAAGAAAACGAAAAGAATTAAAGGAAAAAGAATACAAATAGTAATTCGTAATCATCGTCCCATCTCTTTCAGCACCGTGTATTCTTTGTGAATTAAATAGCAGACAAAAGAAAAAGAAGATAGGTTTATAATAATACAAGCCGAAAATAAACATAAGCAATTAAAACACAACCTGGATGCTGATTTAATTATGATTGTCTTCTGCCAATTTCAACTCCCGAAGGCTTAAGATAAATTTCTTTCTTCCAAAGCGTCGAATATGGCTGTGGGGCCCACCCAGTCTCAAATTTACTTGTTATCTTGGCCTCTTTCCCCTGTAATAAAACGTCTGAGGCGTAAAGTAACTGACATACGTTTAATGCCGCGATTAAGAATGAGTGGAGCTTTACTTCCATCGCCCCCAGTTATCCTTGTACTTAATTACACACGAGTGTGACCTTACGTTACGCACAATATTATACCTCATATTATTAACCCCCTCCGTGTGTTATTTGGGCCTACATTCACATTATCAGTCTTAAAAAGAGCAACCAAAACTGCATTCTTGCTATTTTACATTGAATTTTAACTTCAGGAAACAGCTGATGAGGTTATGGACTGAATTCGCTGAGCTTAAGAAGAGAATCAATTGACGGCTTGACGGGACTCTAATTTCGATGAGATGTAACGTTGGTGCTGCAGCTCACTCGCAGATATTTTGCAAACGCAGTGTTTTCATACGGATTTAACGGTGATTATAACGAAGAAATATTACTGTTATTAAAAATACAATTGAAACATGTTATTGAGATTCAGCCTTTCATCTAATCTGCCTCGGCCAAGATATCCCACTGAGTTATTTGTTTGTTTGTACTGATTTTGGATAGTGTCGGATTAGGCCTTCCTGCACAGTAATGAGAGACCTCTATTATTAAATACACCCACCCACCCACCCACCCACACACACACACACCCAAACCCAAACCTAAACCCAACTACACACACACACACACACACATACACGTGGTTTTGTCTTTCTTTATTAAATTCTTATTTTTACCTCTGTCGACCTACTGACTGTAGGTGAAGAGGGTTATTGTTGCGCCTGATCCCACTCAGTGACACACACATTCAACAGGATTCCCCTGGACGTGGGATTGGCTCGTCGCAGATATTTATATCTAGCAACACGTAACATTCACAAGAGACAGACACCCATGCCTCCGGCGGGATTCGAATCCGCAGTCCCAGAAAGCGAACGGCAGCAGACCTAGGCCTTAAACGCTGCGGCCGCCGGGGTCAGTCACGTTGTTCTCATAAGAAAAAAGCTCCGGGATTACTTCCTATTTAAAAAAGGATAATAAGTCTACTGAGGCTCTGATATTTTTCACGTTTAATGAACATTTATTTGGTTTTTAAATCATTTATTTTTACAGACTCTTCAGAGTGTCTTCTGTTGCTAAGGTGTGTTGATGAAATGCGTTTAAAGTTTTTCTTAGTGTACTTCAACATTTTGTCGTTACCAATTACCTTATTAGTTGGAATGAAACTTCTTCTTTAAGATCGACGGTTGGGTGCTAAAACACTTTTGCAATGCTAGACGTTTTAAAAAGGAGGGTGGCTGCGAATAAATTGAATAAGCAGTCGCGGACAGCCGATGAGGGGTGGTCCTCCAGCTTGGGGCTTGGGCGAGGTGCTAACAACCCCTCCCTGTAAAAAAAACTTTTTTAAAAAACACTCACATGCGGGATGATTCCTCTGGAGACAAAACAATCCGGAGGTAAACTACTCCCCCACTCGGATGGGCTGGGCATGTGGCGCGTATGGGTGAGGAGAGGGGGGTGTATAGGGTCTTGCTGGGAAAACCGGAGGGAAGGAGACCACTGGGGAGAGCTAGGCGTAGATGGGTGGATATTAGGATGGATCACCAGGAGGTGGTATGTGGCTATATGGACTGGATTGGGCTGGCCCAGGATAGAGACAGGTGGCGGACGCTTGTGAGTGCGGTAATGAACCTTCGGGTTCCGTGAAATGCGGGGAATTTCTTGACTAGCTACAAACCAGTTAGC
>Ga0123357_10004991_pt1 | contig 15763 bp, 5 predicted proteins | sample TergutEmb28metaG_FD_89873 | JGI IMG/M metagenome (GOLD analysis project Ga0123357, IMG submission 89873) | Embiratermes neotenicus P4 segment gut microbial communities from Petit-Saut dam, French Guiana - Emb289 P4 | ecosystem: Host-associated > Arthropoda: Insects > Digestive system > Gut ... | reverse complement strand
ATTCACAAGTGCCCGCCATCTGTCCCTTTCCTGAGCCAACTCCATCCAGTCTCCACCCCCTCCCACTTCCCGAAGATCCATCTTAATATTATCCTCCCATCTACATCTAGGTCTCCCCAATTATTTCTTTCCCTCAGGTTTCCCCACTACAACCCTGTGCACACCTCTCCCCTCTCCCATACGCGCCACATGCCCCGCCCATCTCAGTCTTCTCGATTTTAATTATTATTATTATTATTATTATTATTATTTATATGCAACAATAACTGACTTGAAAACTTGCGGTTCGATTTTGGGGAGAGGCAAGACCGGCTCCGTGGGAAAACACAGTGTCCTATTGATCTGTACCGGCGTCATTTTCTCACGTTTGATGCGGTCAGAGAGTAAAGTTGACCGCTCATCTCTATCGGCAACTAAGATTAAGTATGAGCGGAGCTACAATTCTACTCCTCCTATAGGCCTTCGTATTGTAGACAGGAAAAAATTCTATCATTCATAGGAAACAATATATGTAGCTGTTGTAAATTTCTCCGTGTAATGGTTAGGTTGCCACTTATTAGTTTTTGTTTTGGCTGTTTTATTAATCAACCTCTATCGAGCGTAAACGGCTTAAGGTAGCCTCCAATAACGTAAAGTTTACGCAAAGTTTCAAGAAAAATAGTCCACTTGTTCAAAGATGAATGGTGACACATACAGGTGCATATGTACACAGAGACACTATGGGTATCTCATGAAGGTTATTATTACTTCAGGCATTTCCATTTCCACGCAGATCGCCTATTTACTTCGGTCTTTCCGTCCTTCTCTCATCATTGAAGATCGCTGAAAATATATCCATACAACGTAGTACGTAAAAAAAGTTAGGAAAAACTTTCGTTCTACTGTAATTTTGATCAAAATCATACAAGAAAAACCAACACTTGACATGACGCCTGCATACATTTCTGCTAGCATATACCGCATGGCTAACTGAACATTTGCCATGGCGAAACACATTCCACGCTAAGAATGTAGAGAAGCACGGAACATATTTTTTACCTACTACCGTTCCCCGTAGGTTTTACGTTTTTGGAGGCGATCGTAGAAACAGTGGTCCTGTGGCACATTTCCGAACTTCAGAACAGACCAATTCAAGACGGTTCCCAACAGAAGCCGACGCATTCTCCCACTCAAAAAAAAACAAAAGAAAACACTCATTCAGCTTATTATGATTTCATACTAATTGTTTGTACATACGTAGACGTAAGTCTAAAAGTCTTTTTTCCACAAGCTGGATGACTCCTAGCGTGATGGACCACCTCTCCCAAGGCGTCTGCCACTAGACAATAAGACGCAAATATGAACTGCAACGTCCATATGAGGTTAAACTGTTGGAATCATAGCTGGAATATGTTTCCTATAGGCCTAGAGGTCGTAAAGATACAGTAAGATTCGATGCGCTACACATGACCTTTTGATTGTTTTGTGTTCCAGAATTTGGACGGTAAAACCAAATGTGCCTTATTCCATCTCAGTGGTCAACGTAGTACCTTCCTTTAAAATCAGCTGTTTCTTTAAAACCCTAAAGATGAACAGGTAAGCCTAGAAGCAGAATGGTGCATTAAAGCCATCAACTCCCATTCATCATACGGTCGACGTGTTCCTTTTTCCCAATACATAGAACACATTTTATTTGTCTTCATGCAGAACGAATCACATCCGTCTTTCTTCTGCAGCAATCATGTATAGAGCCCCACTTACATGCCTGCAGATGGCCAACGGTTTCAGTAAAAGATTTACCAAGAAGCACTAGGTGGTGATAGAACAGTTGCGCGAGTAACGCTTAAGAGCTCGGTTAAACGTAATATTCATAGATGTTACTGAACACTTTAATAAAGATAAAATTAATCAATAACGATCTTATTCTAAGAAAAAGGTCTTAGACCATGACTGCCTAATCTCTGTCTCTTGTGTTGTATTTCGATTCCCTTTTAATTTCCGTTCCTTTGTGAAGTTCCTTTGGTTACTACTCGACATTTGCCGCGACTGAACATTGTAGTGTTTACTCCATTATTATCGATCTTTAGTCGGTAGGCTGACTGAAAATGCGTTGAAGATTTTCACGTAGCAAAGAATAATTCTATCCTCCTACCTAACAACTAACTTTTGAAGACTGAATTTGACCCGAATTATATATAAGACAGGCAATGTACGTACAAACGTAATATTGAGGCGCATTAGCCTAACCATTTTTTTCGCGTAAAAGCAATAAGTGTTACATATTCTAAGTGTGTGTTTGTAGCCTTAGTTATCCAGTACGCAAAGTGCATGTGCCGCATTATATTTTCGTCTATGGTCTGTCTGGGTCTACCATATTTTTCCACATTATCTCATAAATGTACGATTTTCCGGAAATGGTTCTTGACTCAAAAACGTGTGTTTTGAGTTTCTTTGCATATTATGTCAGCAACGCTCATTCTAAGAAGAATTCGGCGACATATCATAGACTTACAAAGGTCTTCAATAATGAAACTTGAATTTACTCAGATTTTAGAAAACCGATCAAATTTGAAATTTCATGAAAATCCGTCCAGTGGGAGCCAAGTTGTTCCATGTGGAAGGAAAGACTCACGGGCGGAAAAAAAAATAGACATATAGTAGAACTAACAGCCAGTTTCGTAATTTTGCGGAAGATTCAGTTCATACCGCGCGGCATATGCACGTGTGCGTTTGTATAAACTCGTTAATGTTATATAGGGGGGGGGGGAAAGCTTGTTTTTTTTTTTAAGATCATAATATTACATACTTTGAGCAGAACATGGAAGTTTGGGTGTTATTACTGGTGGTATATGCAGCAACCGCTAGACGTTAAAGAGTTAATGACGCTAACGGATACCTTTCGGTGGCAGACGCTGCACACAAAACTCGTTTCAACTGACTATTTATTGCAGAAAGATATAGTGGCCCGAACAGTAATATCTGTTGAACGAATTTCGGAATAAATTCACTGACAATGAACGTTCGAACAAGAGTGCACATATACCTAAGCCTTGGAGAAAAACACTTACTCGACTGCAGCAGGACTACCAAAGCAATCCACACATGTAATTTGCTATTTTTGACACTCACTGGGGGAAGAAAAAAAAAATCGTATGGGTACTGCAGACGCAAATATGTTGTTACTTTACTGACATCACGGTGCCGGTATAACGTGGTCGGTACTGCGACTCGCTATGGGCTGGACGGTCCGGGGATCGAATCCCGGTGGGGGCGACATTTTCCGCACCTGTCCAGACCGGCTCTTGGGCTCACCCAGCCTCCTTCACAATAAACAATAACACTCCTTCATTGAGGTAAAAAAGCTGGAGCGTGGCGCTGACCAGCCCCAATCCCCCCCTCCCCCAATAGATCCAAGGTTAAAATGAGTAAAACCAGATTTTTACTTCCCCTTTGTTCCTCCCATTGCACGTTACGCCTTACCTTCCTAACATCGCTCTGAAGAGAGTGTACATTTTCTCTCGTATTTCGTTAAGTATTCGCCACATCATAAAATGTCCCGGATGGGTATAATTTTCAAATGTTTAAAACAATTGACAGGAAACGAAAATCAATTGGCCCGATAACGACTAATGTTACCACACTAACAGCAAATTTAACGCAAATCCATGCAGAACTTCTAAATGAATTATGCGCAAATAGTTATAATAATCTCCCCTTACATGCTTTCATTGCGTGCCCTTTCTACAAAGAACGCATATAAATTTTGATTTCACGAAGTAATCGGCTTATGACTCCGGAATTTAAATTATGCAATTAGTGGCATGCTTTAGGCATTAAGTACTGGGAACTTCAAACTTACACAGGGACTGAGCACTGGCGTCACTTCAGGCGGCAATGACAATCCCTTTACAGGAGTAAGTAGACTTAACTGCATTACCCGCAACTGAAGAATTATACATTGAGTTGAAAATGAAGCCTTTTGCTTATTGCCGCATAAAATACCAGGCCCCTCCCCTTATTATAGATAACAGCATTGATATGTTCTTTATCTGTGACGGAATTCGTTTGTACTGAAAACTACCACAAACTAGCTCCAATTAAACGAAGATGCCTTGCTGTGTATCCGGGACTTATGTCCATCCCATGCCTATTGCCTTATTAACTTCATAGATTTATGTTGAATTCATTTAAAACTCTTACTCCAAATTTAAAGCTATCCCATCGTAAGCTTAGACAGGCCCTAGAGCTTCAGGAGGTTACAGCTCTCAGAATTTCTAGACAATCGGCATATGATGTTGGCAAGGTTGCCAGAACTACGTACCGACTGCCTTTACCCTTTCAACAGATACCCATGATACTCATTTCTGTCAGAATTTGAGTCGGCCCCAGGGCCAGAGGCCGGCTGGAAGGATTAAGCCGATGAAAATTCCGTATGGCCACACAGTAAAATCAAATATCCAAACTTTCCGGGCAATGCCTCAACCAAATGCGTCACAGTGTAACCCCAAAATATGTATTCCACCCCAGTAAATTATAATATTTAAAGACATAAAGTATTTATTAATATAGAACAAACCTCGCGGTCTCGGGCTTGTAATATAAAGTACTTTATATGTGTACAGCGTCTATTAAGATTTAAAAATCATGATGAATTATAGTTCGTGACTCAGCTTTGCAGTCCTAGAGAGTGTGGAGAAAAGGACAGGAAAGAGAGGAGTACAGCTATTTTTCACTCTCCAGAAAATATATATGTCTGTCTACGTAAACAATAAAACCCTAAATCTTACACGATTCGAAGGCAGTTCAGTTTACAACCGCATAGACAATAACATAACCACTTGACCTATAAAATTGCCATCCATTTCTCCGGCTCTTCAGAACTGTTCTCTGCTTCCCGCATTGCATTCTGTACTATCACGAACAATGCATTTTGGTGTAATGCGATATTTGGTGTTTCTCTTAGCTCTTTCGCCTGTGGTTCGTTTTCTGTAATGTAAAGCCGTATCCCTGAACTCATTGGGTCCTATTGAACAATCCACACTGCATCACAGACCACAGAAGGCGAATCTTATTTTAATCTGATATAAAAGTACTGCTGTACAAGCTATAAAGTCATAATGCGAAGAAGTATATCTCTACTTCTTATGACCTCAGCACTAAGAGTACACGCGTGGTCAAATTCAAGTTGCAACCGATACAACCCCAGAGAAACTGTCACCGGTACTATTGAATGGAGGGCTTGGTGAGTTCAGAATATCTCTGGACAGTTTGGGAAAAAGAAAATCTCTATCTGAAATATGGCTGGTATTTCTCATATGCCAACCAAGTCACTATACTGATTACTCTATCCCAAATGATAACATTTCCACGTAATTACAAAAAGTTTTCTTCCGTCAGATGAAAAATAATTTTACAGGGTCCTACAAAATAACACAAACGATTCGGTCGCAAATATTTGAACAGTCTATAAACTTTTCCTTAAAGAAAGCTACGAACTTCGCAAAGAAAATTTCCGGATCCTAGAACAAGTGGAGCTTGCGCCATACGATGGTTATACAGTTATGATTAGTTGTACAAAACTGAAGAAACAGAAAATTCGTCAGGCATGTCGTGGCTGGATGATTGTACGACGTTTCATTAACATCTGTTAATTAGTCCGAACGTTGCCATATGTATTTACACAACAAAGACATAATGTCAAAATCCAATTTTTCTCACAGAAATAACAGTAAGGTTGGGCAAACCAAAGAACCCACTGTATTTTTCGGTTTAGAAACAAATACATCCACCATAGTTCCAGTTTAAAACAATTATCTAAAAATTTGCACTGCTTCTCGTTCCGTTACCACTGTCATGATGCTGAACTAAAGTTATCAGTCATTGTACATTGAGTTGCACGCTATCATGATGTGCATTCTTAGGGCCAAGTGCTGAGGCAGTGCAAATTTGTGTGTTTTCACTTCACTTTTTCTCAAACGCTGGACATAATGTGCTTTTACTATGTTTCGGAAGAACATGCTCCCTCCATTTTCATGGTGACATTTGTTTCAGGTGGATGTAGAAGCATGCACATGCTAACTTCTTTCAATGAACGCAGGTTCAATGAAAGAAGTCAGCTGGTATATTTGAGAGGTGCGTGGCTTTTCTTTGCGGGTTGATTCGGCGTGTTCAGGTGGTTTTAAATAGATTCAGAATACGACCGCTTCGTCCTTAAACACGCCTGATTAAGGCATTAAGACTATCGTAAGTTATCTACATAGTTCATTTAGATACATGTATACCTGTATATATAAACATTATGATTCTCAAAGTAAGCAACGATTGTTTCCTTACACTTATTGTCCATTTAACGAATGTATACTGTGTTCTCTGTGAGGTTGGAATGAGATTTTTTGTGTGCGTGCTCGCACATTCATTTTAAACTTTAAACGTCAATAAGAACACATGTTCCTAATTTCGACAATACACTTCAAAAATGTACATGTGACAGCTCATCCAGAGTACTGCTAGGCAGCGATTTGGATGACCGGAGAATCGGTGTTCAATTCCCGTCAAGCGCAAGATAGTATATCCTTTACAAATCGTCAAGAGGGCCTCTGGAGTCCACTAGATTTTCTGTCCAAAGTACAGCGAAGGTTTAATACCCGTAGATAAGCCGGCCGTGGGCTTGAAGCTCACCATTTGGCCTCATGGAGTGTTGATGTTAGGAATCCATGAATCTATACCTCCATTCCTACATATATGTTCATAGCGAGGTGCTTAGTTAATTCCAGGGACAAATCTACCATGACCTCTAAAATTTGAAACACATGTAGCCTAATGTTGATCAGTGAGGATTATAAGGCACAGTACTCAGTACTTCTGATGAATTTATTACAAACGCAAAGCATGCAATCTGATGGAAACACCAAAAAAATACCAAGAATTGTGACTTGCAGTGCACACCTGCAAGCGAGGTACAAAAATACGCTGATACAACGTACATAGAATAGCGTTTGGCATCCTTCATTTTTAAACTGCGTAAAGTAAATGTCTCTGATGTGACGCTGAGATCATTGTTGTGGTCATTGTTGCAGAGAATTGGATACGGATCCCGAAGTTTCGTTACGGTACCCATGGTGAAAAATTAGTTTCGCTCCCAGGCGATCTGCACTTTGAATTGTAACTCGCAGACAAAGAAGTGTCCTTCTTTTCATAACAATGTTGTGGCAGGCCCTCCCTTGACAGATCGGCAATGACAATAGGCCAAACTTGTTTCTTCTTAGAGGGCATGTATTGGTTCTTTCTTAGAATGCAGAACATTACATTGCGGAAGGTATTATAACTCTCAATAATACAAGAGAAAATAAGAAAGATATTCCTAAGCAAAACACTTTAAAGGAAAACTTGTCTCTATGTTTAAGGAGATTTGGAGGTAATGCTCCTACCGAAACATGAAGCTTGAAAATAGATAAATATTGGTAATCATGTTGAAACTCCAACTATTTAGTAAATACAAAAGAAATCGTAATATTTGACGTCCAACATTTCTACTATATGACTGCTTGTAGAGTACAATACAGTGAAACCCAGTTATAACGACATCGTTTCACGCGACATCTTGCCCATAGAATCAGACATTCTGTTGTATTAATTAATTCGCCACTCTTAACCATGACATTATACTCCTCGGTTATAACGACACTCGTTTGTAAAGATACAAAATATCCAGTCTCTGTCAAGACGTTATAACCGAATTCGACTGCATATGTAGCGATAATTTGGATAGACCTACTAATGATATATAGTACAAAACATTTTGCTTAACCCTTACAAATATCTGACTCAACCCTTCTTAAACCCACAGAAAGCTTGAAAAGTCATCGAGACCGCACTGGTAACCTCAAGTCCCACACTTAACGCTCCTCATTTCCACTTGCAGCAGCAATTAGCAGATATCCGTAACGTCATTAACTTCCCCACATACCTGCCACATACTCTTTCCACCATCTACAAAAAGCTGTTATTGGAAATCAGATTTTTTCAAGCGCACATTTTCCGGCAAAAAACATTTTCTCTATTGAGAGACAGGGGAAATCACATACAGTCAAACGCGCATTTTCCGACAAAAACATTTTCTCTATTGACAGTCAGGGGAAAGGAGATAAAGTCAAACGCGCATTTTCGGGCAGTAAAAACATTTTTTCTATTGACAGTCAAGGGAAAGCACATACAGTCAAACGCGCATTTTCCGACAAAAACATTTTCTCTATTGACAGTCAGGGGAAAGGAGATAAAGTCAAATGCGCAATTTCGTACAAAACATATTTTCTCTATTGACAGTCATGGGAAAGCAGATAAAGTCAAAAGCGCATTTTCCAACAAAAAAAAATCTCTACTGACAGTAGAACTGCCCACAGAGATACTGCCTTGAGCAAAAAATATACATACAACATTTAAATAAAATTAACAGAAGCTTAATTTAACGCATGTGCGCGGCTGAAACAGTAAAACCTGTGTAGATGGAACAACAAGAAACAAATTTTTTTTCCGTTGCAAGCAGCTTTCGTTCAAAACAGGTACTTTCAATTTATATTCTCGGCATTTCAGATCCTGGGGACTGTAAAATTTCTCCGTTAAAGACAGGTTGTTCTTATGCCAACTCTCCGCTTAAAATAGGTTTTACTCTTCTACGGCCGCAGGTCTTGTTTATTCGGCATACAATGCAGGAACCACATAAAGAAATGCCGTTCCGTACACTGATAACAGCCCAGACTGTCGTGCTCAGATTCAGGTTAATGTAGGGGTTTCTGTGGCGTATATAAAGACGAAAGTAACTTCGGTGTTCATCACAGTAGTCTAGGAGCAAATGAATGTGTTTGATCCCACGCGGTTCTTTTGTTAGGAATCTAAGTTGAAATCCTGTTTACTGTAAGATTTACGACACGCGGTAGAGTAGCGCAATATACAATTACTTGTTCCCTTCTGGCAAAAGAAACAAAGTAAAAAACGAATAAAAGAAATTAAAAATAAAACATTCTGAATGTTAAGTTTATGTCTTTCATCTTCGACTTGACATGCAGACTCTCGACCGAAAGATACCGTCAAACACCTGGCCCTCTTTCTTCGTATGCTAAAGGTCCCAGGATGAAATCCCAGTCCGAGGATTCGCTAATTTGACCAAACGTTTACGTGTATGCTGTAGTAAACGCAGGCAAACCAACTCCACATATTATAACATAGTTTTTATATGTTCCATATCCGTGCATTAAAGAATATTTATACAATATAACAAATCAACATGTGCATATCAATATTTTATCATATATGAATATTTACCGACATGTTTCGGTCGTTTCTGCGACCATCATCAGGGTGTCACACAAGAATAAAAACAATGTATAAATAAATTCACAAAACGTGTAATTTAAAAAATGCGATATTATTGTTAATATCTTAAGCGCTCTTTGTGGTCATAAAATGTCAAAATTGTATTACAGTTAAAAACTGACAAAATTTGGCACGTCTACGTTGCTTATTATTTACGCATAACTGATTCACACCCTGTGTACCGAAGAGGACATCGCTTGAGACTAGTCTTAAGCGATCTCCAATAAAGGTTGTATTTGTATTTATTTAAAAAAACATTAGTGTAACTAATATTCGTTTCTGCTTAGAAATTTCGTGCCCCCTTCACAACAAAAGGCTCGGTTACCTTCTTTCGAAATAAAGATCTCAAAGATGTGGGAATTTTCCAAAAAAATTCCATCAAATTTATGGGTGAACTGCATATGTCCACAACACGAAAGACAAATCATAAATACTTGTCCATAAATACAAATATTTTGATTCTCACACTAAGTTAAAGGAAAATATTTTGACTAATAGTGGTACTTTAAGTACTAAAAGTGGGTGAAAATAAAAATTTAGAAGCCTGTAAATTCTCCGTTCTTTTAACTGTGTACAACACAGTCTTTGCTACTTCTACAAAGCATTTAACGCTTTAGATTCTATGCGTTTTTCCCACACAATAGATTAGCAGGTTTATAATACTCCTCACTCTCAAAATCGTTTATTTTGCTAGACAACATAAAAATATATTGAATTTTATGATGTAGACAGCCTGCTTAAACCCCCAGAAGAACTGAATCTTCACAGAGTGTTTACTCTGCGGTGGAACTAAATCATCACACATTATTCGTATGAAAGTTATTCTTCACGGCGTTAAATAAAGACTTTTATCAATCAATGTCAACGTAGCACACTCTACAGTAGTCCTAAGCATTCTTAAACGCAGCAGTATGTGGAACTGGACATTCAGCTTGACGGTTCCATCGATTTTCTCTCGGAGAAATATCCAGCGTCTCCCTGCGGCTCGGTGGGCTCCAGAATCGATCGAAAATTTCGAAATTCCGAATGTGAGCCACGTTATTGACTAAGCTACTACGGTTTACATAGTCATAAAATAGCACACGCAATGTTCTTAGGATGAGAGTCTCAGGGCCTTCTATGGAATTCGAAACTTCATTTGTTGAAGGAAGCTCAGCTTTATCCTGTTCTGAACCAGATCAATCCAGGCCACACTCCACGTCTGTATCTTTAATAACAGTTTTCTTACCATTTTCCCTTCTACCCTTAGCCTTCCTAGCAGCATTTCCCTTCAAGTTTTATGACTAAACTTTTTTAAATTTTCTGATCACCAGGAAGGAATAAATTTCATATTATGGTTAATATGCTGTTTTCTGTAACAGGAGTATCAAATACCCAACTCCTCATTTTAATTCACTCGATCCCTTTACTAATGTTCACATAATTATGAAGTGTTAACAGATGTAGAATTGAAGGTCTATTTCAAAGAATTAAAAATGCTTTTCATCACAGGCCTTAATACTCAAAATATTTACTATCACTGCGTATTGCATTACGTCAGTAAAGAGATGACAACGAAATAAAGTTTCAAATTCAGTATTTATTACACATCTCAATAATGTGGTAAAGAACATGAAACATTCTTAATGTTGTGCTTATTTTATTAAATAAGCGAGATGTGAATGGCTTAAATTGCAAAGGTATTCTTTTGGGTGGCGGACGGTTTTAAGTCTAGAGTCATGGCACTGTGCATTTTTCTGTGTAGACTTAACGTTTACTAACTTACGGAACCCAATACTTTTGCACAAATTAATGCACTAATCATCCTGTGATTGGACAGTGATCTTTCTGTCACACTTGTTAACATTTCTTCAAATACAACTTCCTCAATTCTATTCTTGTTTATAGCTCATAGTAGTTTAAAATTGGCCGATTCCTTACTAAAATAGAAGAAGAAGAAGTGATGGGAAAAAGATTTCAAGTTACTTTTCGGAACTTCAAGTTTGCTCTAACTGAAGTCCTTTGGTATGACGTTAACAGCAACTTTTAATCAGCCTAGCGAAGTTCGTCAGGAATATTCATCCTTTACCGTACTCACGTAACTGCCTCCCCATACCCAACCCCTATATTTGGCCTTCCTTCTCCTGCAGCCACTACTACCGCGGCTGATGCTATTCTTCAAGGAGTGCGCTGGAACTTTCCAAATCGCGTCTTCCACCCGGTTGCGCGCCTTAATAGAAGCCTCTCGTCTGATAATGAAGAAGACGCGGGGAATGTTAAGGCTGTTCTGTGTGGAGAAGGGGAGCAACCAGCCAGCAGACAGGAGAGCAACTGCAGGCAAAGATTAGACCAAAGGCTTTTGGGCTCGTTCCCTCATTCTTACTAAACCATCATCTAAGACTCTCATTTCCGGAATCAGAATGAAAAATGTCGACCAAAGTACTAAGAGTTATTTATTTTAAAAACAAATTTCAACCTGTTTCATTCTTCAAGTTACTATCTTTAAAAGTTTATCGCGTTCATGAAGCCTATTTCTTCAAGCCCCTCTTTTAACACAGTTACCCAAAATGTTTTAGGTATATTTTCGATCCTGAATAACCATAAATTGTATTGTCCACGTGGATTACATTACAAGAAATAACAATTGGGAAGTCCACAACAAATTACAACCTTACAAAACAGCTTAGACATTGTATTTTTTAAAGCTATTGTGTTGACACGTCACAAATTAACATTGGCAATTACAAGGAAACAAAACAGATTTTACACGTTACAAAATAAAAAATATATTCAGAGTTGCAGGAACAATGCTGCTGTCTTAATATACCCTTAACAATAGGCGATGAACGTATAAGGTATTAGTGTGGTGCGTTCGCGTAGAAATTGTTACTGTGGAAACATAATAACGCAACCCCTTTCTAATGTTGACATTCGTAAGTCGCTGTCAACAATATCGTAAATCTTGAAAACGTTGCCCTGGAAGCACAGTGATGCCTTCTCTGCATTGCTGTACTATATATGTCGCTGCCAACAATATAAAACACACGTAGATCTCCATTGAAGAATCCCAGTTATTTTCGCCCGATTTTTAAAAAAGTTTGAAGTTCCTCGACACAGTTCCATAAAATTGCCCAATATCAAATTTCACAAAAATCCGTCCCGTGGATTTGAGTTGATAGATGGGGACATAGGGACCGATAGACGGACATGATGAAGCTATTGTGGCTCTTCGCTATTTACGCGAACGCCCCTGAAAATTAAGTAAATAAATTGCAAGAGTAATATTACTGTGATCAGTTATTCGCTTATTGTTCACTAATACACAACATTTCAATTAATTTTAGAATAATTTCATTAGAACGCTGTAGGGTTCGAAATATACATATACCGCAGCACAGTAGCAAATTAGAACTCTGAAGGCTGAAAATACTATCGCAGGCTACACGCTACTTTGCGCATGACCCAGTCAGCCGAATTTCCTTTCAAATAGTCCCAGATTTTGACTCTTTCACAAACGATGCATTTTATGTGCCAGATATTCAGTAGTGCGTAACAGAGAGTGGCACATATGCTCAAAGGAAGAAATGCTTCAATAAACTAATAAAAACATATGAGCCACTGAAAACTATTTGAAAATCTGCAGCAGTAGAGCACAGTATAACGCTATTCCTCCGTGGCTGCTATATGGGATAATGTGAGGTAGGAACACCAACTGCGCAACTGCGAATATGGCTTACATGCTAACCTGCGCCTCATGGTCGAGGCCTTTAGATCTATTACTGTGCATCTGAGCACTATTCTAGTTTAACTGCTCATTACACCCAAAGACAAGAGCCAGTACTCGTTTCGTCATGGTCCTAATGAAGGTAAAGGAGAAACTTTAGTTAATTAACTGCGCTATCATCAAGCATGACATAAAGAGTTATAGAGAAAATTAATTAGCGAGCGCACTAAGTACACCTATGTCCTGCACTGAAAGTCTAAAGTATTTTAGCTCCCCTTTATACGTCATTATATAGGTACCAACATGTGTAAATTAAGCATGTTAATATATGTTAACTGGCCGTGTTATTACGACTAGAGACGAGTGTCTTCAGTGTGTTTAATTTTGGCCCTTCGCATTTATCCCTATCAGGCGTTAAAGTTATTCCAACGTTTCGGTTTGTACTGCAGCCACCATCTTCTGGGTCAGAGTCATAACCAACCAAACAAACCCATAAGTTAACGAAGGGTGGAGGGTTTCGTGAAGTGCTTGTCGGCTTCCCTAAGACGTTAAGCAATTCATGTGCTTGAAATTCATTGTTGGGTCATTGCAGGTCAACCTTAAGCTACGATGGGATTTCTCATCTTAGCCGCAGGTCTGGGCGTGGTCGTACTTCCGCTAAAAATGGTAATGTTACTTTATGGGCGGTGGAGTTTTACGTGGATTGATGTCTGGTGTTTGAACCCAGAGCGACTGGTTTCTCGTTGGCTGCAGGTTTCAGCAACCTGTTGGGGTCTTTGATTTTGGGGAATGCGGGTAGTACCTATTCTTTATTTATACCGTTACATTCGCCTTGCAACTGAGTAGAATCACGGCACATCTGTCAGGTTAGTCTAAAAAGTGCCTGACACAGTTTTTTGTGCCGACTTCACCGCCGTTTTACGGGCAGGAACGAATGACTTAAGGATTTTACTCGCTTTTGGCTTAGGCCTCAGGCGGCTTCTTTCAACTGGCGACCTTACTGCCTTTCAGATGGCCGAAATAATGATTTCACCGCACCCGAGAACTTAAAATTTGAAACTCACCGCCATTGATGCGATGTGGTCCGTGAAAAAGTGAAGCCTGAAGTTTTCGTGTATTTGCTTGCAAGCAGCATAGTGAGGTGCTTTCATCGCAATTCAAACACATTTGAATTGCTCCTCCGGTCTTCTGGGATGTTTTTCTGTGTAGCGAGCAATTAGCACATCCATACTTCTCATAAGAACGTAGCTGCTTCATCTTCAGGGCTGGTAAGTCCTAGGAGAACTCAGTCTCCAACGGAAGAGTAGCTTCTCATATTAACCCTTTAAACGTCGAATTAAATCCCATCTGCCATTTGTTGGCATTATTAGGAGCTCACCAAATTCTCCACGTTAACTGGATAAGGGCTAAGGAGAGAATGTAACATTCCTAGTCTCTGGGCTCAGATATTTATCGAGAGTAACCCTAAAATACCGAACGATATCTACGCATGGGATTTGTTATCCAAAGCTATACACGTAGAGACTTTTGGACACGTCTCGCAGACTTAACAAATGGCAATGAGGTGCTCTTCGAGAGATCTGGTATGATATAGGGACTTCGTAATATCAGTCACCCTTACAGGGTGGGGTCTGATGTTATCTAGGGGAAGAAGAAGCAGCGAGAGTTGGTAATTCTCTGTGTCATCGTTGACAGACAAGATTACACGGAGAAAAAGCACGAATCCCGAAAGAACATTTATGAATGTCTGCTCCGTATTCAACTGAGCGATTAAGTACGAACATTAAATTATTAATTCTACAATGACCTATAGATCTCCCCGCCTTGAAATTTTAGGCAGAAATCTCTAAGGACCACACCCATCTGCAGGCTGTTCAAAATTCCATATGTTTATCACCTTATCAAATTATGTTCGGGTAGCAAGAGGAACGCAACGCAATCACAAAATTCGAGTGTTGGTAGCAAAGCGCAAGAAGAAGCCCGGTACAGAAAACACAGGAAATTACAATGGGATGCCGTAAAAATTAAGACCTTCGAGTGACTAAACTCCCCTTGATAACAAAGCTGCTTACGATAAGGTATTTTTAGACTGTCTGGACTTGAAGGTGGAGTTAATTCGGTTCCGTAAAACTCGACGTATATATGCCAATCAGCTTGGCGTAACATTCCTGATGACACGAATCTTGAAGATGTAACTGTCACTGCAAAGCCTCGAGTGACAGAGACCCTGCGTATTTAGTACAGAGAAACACCGCGTGACCTCTTGAGCGCCATATACAGGGTTATTCAAAATGACTGTCGGGGTACAACTGTCCTGCGGCAATTACGCACCAAATTCGGGAAACAGCCACCATTTGACAATTCCATTCGAAGGTGGTATGCACAGTTTCAAAAGACAGGGTGCGTGTGAATCCCGGAACTGAAGGTACGAATCAGAACCGCCATTGAAACCATCACCGCTGACATTGGAATGAACTCGATTATCGTGTTGATTTTTGTAGAATCACAAAGAGTGCGCATATAGAGCATCTGTAAGGTATGTAACATAAACTTGAGTGCTGTTCTATTAAATAAACAATACATATACTCCTATCTCAAGTGCATTATAAATGACAACTTCTTAAAACCGCGACAGTCATTTTGAATAACCCTGTATTTCTTAACATACTGTGCAGCAGTGCGCAGGTCCATTTTCGTTAAAGCTTGCCCCTT